>Ga0222712_10002852_pt1 | contig 19360 bp, 21 predicted proteins | sample C33_657DmetaG_FD_165043 | JGI IMG/M metagenome (GOLD analysis project Ga0222712, IMG submission 165043) | Estuarine water microbial communities from San Francisco Bay, California, United States - C33_657D | ecosystem: Environmental > Aquatic > Marine > Unclassified | place: USA: California... | reverse complement strand
TCACTGTTTAAACGTAAAAGTTATAAACGTTGGAGTTCTTTCCCCAACATACGCCCCGAGGATATTGAATTCAAAATATTCATACGCCTCGTCCACTGACATCGAGTGGTTCAAGATCAAGATCTCCACGATCTTTGTTGTGTCATACGCAACCACAGGCTCATTACCTATCCTTTCGGATACACCGATGATTGCCTCGTCAAACTCCTCCTCACTCAAGAAAAAAAGTTCAGTGTCCCATTCCTCCGCTAGTGTTTCCCTGATGTTTACACGTTTATCAAGCTCGTGCGGTAAGCTCTCTGCGTTTAAACGCTCTGAGCTACCAAGCTCATCTGGTGAGCTACCAGTCAAAATGTTTAAACGATTAGAAGGCATCTAAGTTCTCCGAGTAAGTCCCTGCGGTTTTGTTATAAATCATTGTTGTCTCACCCTGCTGACCGACCCATCTGTACCTGCATTTCCAAACTGCAATCTCAACATGGTGATCTTTTCTGTGGACTGTAATGCCGCAATCCGTCTTTGCCCACCAAGCCATAGACCCTGCGATGGACATTCCGTCAGGGCGGGGCTGTTCAGTGCCTTGTCGGGTGATCTTAGATGGGTGAGCAACGAACCAAGTATGCACGTCATGTGCCTTGCAAAACTTCTGAACCCGAGTCAGCATATCGCTGATGGCACTTGTCTCAGTCCCGTCACCCCTCGGTAACTCTATGTAGTTATACGGGTCAATGACCAACCCCCGAACCCCCATCCTCTTAACGGCAATCCTTGCCCGTTCCAATATTGAGTCAAGTGTTGAAGGCTCTTCCCCGTTTGTATCGATGAACAGGAAATGCTCCTTAACGAATTTAAACGCAATCTCTTTGTCGGTCTCTGACATCCGATCCTTGCCATCAAAGAACCTACGCTTGGTGTAGATTTCCATGAGTCGGCTGATATGAATCTCGGGCTGATTCTCAAACGAACAGACAGCAAACTTCCAATCGTGCTTGTCGGCTAGGTTGACCATGATCTGATCCACAAAGTTTGACTTGCCCGATGATGGGTAACCCGTGACAACAGTCAACTGGGCGGGGGCGACAGTGTAGATTTCATCGACTGAGGTGTACCCCGTTGAGTATCCTTTGCCCGTGCCCTTGGTATACAACTCGTTTAAACGCTCGTAATAAGAGCCTGCATCCGAGATCCCCGAGACGGGGTACGGCACAGCCGATGCCAGTAGCGCCCCTACCTTTGTCGGGTCATCAAGCATGACCTCGTTTAAATCTTTCTTTTCAAACTTAGCCAGCCTGCATTTTTCTTTGCCAATCCGTCTTGCCAACTCTTCGGCTAACGCTTGACCCGCAGTGTCTTGGTCAGTGGCTAGGATGACGTAAGGAACTGCGTCCAGTATCTCCCGAGCATTCCATACATAAGCAAACTTCTTATCTTCAGAGGGCAGAACCTTTCCATCTGCGACTTTGATTGGCGCTCCCGATGGAACACTTACGACGTTGTCAAACCCCATCTCCATCAGTGACAGGCAGTCAATCTCGCCCTCAACGATGATGAGTGGCTGATCCTTTTTGATGAGATCAATCCCAAAGAAATCATGCGCACCGCCTGAGTCTTGCGTGAAATCCTTCTCAGGGAATGATCGGTACTTGGCGGCAACTAACGCACCATTCCTGTAGTAAGGGAAGCCGATGGCATCTGCGGTCTTTCCTAGTTTGCCAAAGTACTTCTCAGAGGCAAACAACTTCATCTTGTCTGCGGTCTGATGTGATATGCCCCGTGTGGCTAACCATGCGTAATGTTGATCTTGCAGTTTGTTTGAAACAATTGTTGGATTTGGTACGGCTGACAAAATTCTCTCCTGTTGTGGTTGGACTGAGCCGTTAGTCTGACAATGATGACAATGAAACACGACCGCCCCGTCTGCTTTGCGGGTTAGCGTCATGTCTTTTTGATTTGATTTTCTGCGTTCAGCAGAGCAATACGGGCAAGCTACCCGAGTAGATTCGTTGAAGTGGAACTGCTCCACAAACTCCGCGTTCATTTCATGCTGCCGTCTGATTTGCGTTTAAACGAGCGGTTCTTGCTGGGAGCTTCCAGTCTCACGCCATCTGCGTTTGATCCACCCTTGCTTAAAGCCTTGACGTGGGCTACGTCTTTACCTTGTCGGGTCACTCCCTTAGCGTCCAATTTTCTACGGGCACGTTGGCGTTCCATTCGGTTTTCATGTTCGCCTCGTTCTTGTTGGGTCTTGTACTCTTGTTTGAAATTGCGTGGCATTATTTTCTCCTTGGAATGTTAATTAAACCGCATGAAACCTAACAAGGTCAATCGGGCAAAGATAAAATTCTTGCGTCATATCTTCGTACCTTGAGTCCTTGCGTTTTTCTGAATACCATTGTTTGCACGTAGACGAATTAACCACTGCGATGTGTGATAAATCTGCGCTTTGGATGATGTATGCATACGGTTTTGGCTTGGCGTTGTCAAAGGAATGCTTGGCACAGACAATAAACTTGTCCCCAAATTTCCAATCTGCCCTGCTTGTGAATTCAATCCCGAGTCTCTTGACCTCAACCCTCATGTTGATGTAGAGATCGCCTTTGTCTACGTGATTCATGCGGTTCTCATAACTATCCGAGACAGTCGAGGGCGGTATCGTTACCGAGTAACCCAAACTGTTTAACCAATTGGCGGCTGAGATAACCCCCTCATGGCTTTCTCCAAGGTGCTTGACGAACCTTTGGAAATCCCTTTCTCTTGCTTCCATCTCTCTCTCCTTATAAACGCCCCTTGGCGGGGCTTATGATAATTTTCACCCATAGACCCCCCTACCCCAAGGAGTAGAGAGGGATGGTTTCACCGCCCGTTAAGGCTTCTGCATGTCAACGTTAGTTGACCCCTGTGCTTGCAGATACGACCAGCACCGTGGATTATTCGGGAACTGCCCCCTAGCTTGCGCATACCACGTAACCCTTTGCTTCCACGCAGGCAGATATCTACCCCTTAGTAACGTCTGGAGTACGGTTGTCGTAGGAGGGAAGATGGAACCAGAACGGCTCACATAAAGCAGTGGCTTTCAAAACGTTAGCCCTGTTAAGGGATGTGGTGGCGCTAACCCATCACCCGTTCTAGTTCCAAAACAGAAAAGCCACTTACAACTGCCCCGTCGTGGTACCCCGTAACGGGGCGAGGCATGTGTAAATGGCTTCAAAGTATTGCCCACGACGACAACAATTGCACTGTATCACAACTTATTGGGATGTTGTCAAGTACTTTTTAAAATATATTTTCGGCAATAAGTACTTTGTGCTGCCGGGTTGGGTTATTTGTTTAAACGGAAAATGTTACCCCGGGAACGCCGCAAGCGTTTAAACATTGCGCCGGGTTTGTTGCTGCCGGTTGAAAAATGGTTTAAACTTCACACACCGCAACTTGCAGTTGCCGGTACTCTCCTCTCTCCATCGTGAGATTTAGCCCTTCCGAGGTTTCTTGGAGGGGCTTTTTTTTGGGGCTACTTCAGGGATTCTTTCAATGATGATCTCTGCCCTTGGGTTGTCAGGGTCTAGCCCCCAGTAGCAATGACGCTCTTTAACTTGGCGGTCGTTCTCATATATAAGACCCTGCATCAGGTCTAGGATCAGGCTCTCATCCAAGTCGGGTCGTCTTGAGGCATAGAAAATATGCAGAGTAACCCGTAGATCACCCGTCATTAACGTAGGTAGTTTCCCGCACTGTTGTTTAAAAACATCAGAGTAACTTAATGCTTTCTTAGACTTAATCAGCCTAGACATACCACCGTAGTGTACAACTCTACGAGAATTTGCTTTAGAAGCTGGCTCACCAAAAATAATTTGTGATAGCGCTTGCAATTGTGTTACATCATCGCTATTATAGAGGTCTGGATTCATAAAAACCTTAAGGAGAGTACATGAAAATTACCAATGAACAAGGCTTACCCGCACCGTTAGTGGCTTTGCTCGCTAGAGACTTCTACACTAAAGGCGCATCTCAGTATAGCGTAACAGAGCTAATGTCGCCACCAAAGATACGCAGAATGCGCGAACAGTATGATGACGAGATAGTCATTGATGTTACCAAATTGATTGCTTCTCAGCTAGGCACATTCATGCACGCCAAGCTTGAGGGCAAGGCTATAGAGGGCTATACCAACGAGGAGCGCATCTTTCATTCTATTGACGGTATCACCATCAGCGGTGCTATTGACCTACAGGAACACACAGATGACGGGGTTGTCATCATTGATTACAAGTTTGTTAAGGCTTGGTCAGTGATGCAAGCGTTGGCACGTAACAAGGATGAATGGGACATTCAACTGAACATCTACAAATGGTTGATTGAGACTGTCAAGAAGCAAAAGGTCTGCGGTCTGAAGATCTGCGCAATCATCAAGGATTACTCACCCCACGCCAATCAGGAGAACTATCCCGAGGCAGAGGCAGTGATGATTGATATCCCAATGTGGGACTCAGTCACCACAGAGACCTATGTACGCCAACGCTTGGACATGCACCGTTTTGCCAAGCAAGCCCAAGAATTCGGAGAGGAGTTACAGCCTTGTACCGATGAAGAAAGATGGATGAGCGAGACCATCTACGCAGTGAAGAGAGAGGGTCGCAAGACTGCGATCCGTGTTTTTAAAACCATAGAAGAAGCCACAGAGTTGGCAGAAAAGGAAAAAGGCTATGTCGAGGAAAGAAAAGGTGAGTACAAGCGATGCACAGGAGATTTCTGTGGAGTCAGCAAGTGGTGTAAACAATATCAAGGAGAACTCAATGTCTCCGCATGATCTGCTCAAGATTAACGTCAACGAGCATACAGAGAAGAAGAATGGCTTAACGTACCTCTCATGGGCGTGGGCGTGGCGAGAGGCATTAAAGGCAGACCAAAGCGCAACCTTTGATGTGCAGATCTTTGAGGGTAAACCCTACATGGATGTCAATGGCACAGGCATGGTGTGGGTCACTGTCACCATGTTTGGTCAACCACGTACCTGCATGTTGCCCGTGATGGACTACAAAAACAAACCCATCCTTAACCCCGATGCGTTTGCCGTTAACACCGCCATTATGAGATGCATGACCAAAGCCCTTGCGCTTCATGGTTTGGGCATATATGTATATTCGGGAGATGATCTGCCGGAAGAGGATGAAAAAACGGCTCCTACGCTACAGGCGAAGGCTCCAATGGGCGAATTAACCCGTAAGGAAGATGCGCCCAAGTACGAGAAGATTGTTACCAAGAACAACATCAAGGCACAACCCACCGAATGGGATCCCTCGGACGAAAGCCGCAAGTTCTTTACCGAATCAATGATTGAGTGGACGACCCACTGCACCACAGTAGCGGGTTTAAACAGCTACTGGAAGAGCAATGAACTTCAGCTTGACTCGCTGAAGGAAACGCACCCTCCTCTTTACAAGGAGGTTTTAGACTGCTTCAAAGCATTGAAGACAAAACTAAACCAAACGGAGAAACCAAATGAGTGATTACCAAGCAAAGCCGGACACAGGTTCTATGTTCGCAACCCAAACCAAGAAGACTCCCAAGTCTCCTGATTATTTTGGGTCTATTGCAGTCAACTTAAAAGACATGACCAACATCAAGGTTGAGGATGGTTTGACCATCATCAAGATTTCGGGTTGGAAGAAGGTTGCCAAGAACGGTAAAACGTTCCTGTCATTTGCTGTGGATCGTTATGTTCCAAAGCAAGAGGGCGGTACACGCTACGAAGACCAAGCGCAGGAGTTTCCCGCTGATGACAAAGACGTACCTTTTTGAGGAGAGACCATGACTAAAGCAAAACAGATCCGTGGCTATCAAGAAGCCAATCCCACACACAAGCCAAAGGATATTGCCAAGGCTTGTGGCGTAACCACAACCTATGTTTACCAAGTTTTGCATCACGCCAAGAAAAAGGCGGTAAAGGCGGTGAAGCCAGTTGTCCCTACGCAAGGACAAGATACTTTGCGCAAAGAGATTAAACGTTTAAACGAAGACTTAGACGGCTGGCGTGAGTTGTACCTTTCTGCCCATGAGGCGTTAGGTCAGCTTGAGCAAGACATAGTTGGTTACCGTGCAGTCATCTCCTATCTACAGGGGCAGTTAGATGGCGTTACAGTTTGAAGCCCGTAAGGTGGCACTGAAGCAAGACCGTACAGGTTTTATCCTGACGCTTGCTCTGCACCCTGATGAAGTACCGGAAGAGATTCTGCGTGACTTTGTTGGGGCGAGATACGCCTGTGCGGTGGTTCGCATCCAAGATGATGAATCACCAACGCAGTACAGCAACCGAGTTGCCAAGGCAGGGATGCTTTGCCGAGACCCTGACTTCCAAGAATTCCTATTGTGTGACAACGAAACAGACGCTGCGCACATTTTGTGTAAACGCTGTGGAATTGAATCACGTACGTTGCTTCATGGAAACACAGACGCTATATACAAGTTTGACTTGTTACTCCATGAATTTGAATCCGTAAGGAAAAACAATGACCCCTTCTAAAAAACTAAAACCGTTTATGACTTACTTGGATGACGCTGATTACGTCAAGCTAAAGAAGTTTGCTAAGTCAAAGAGGGTAACGATGGCTAGGATTCTGCGGGAGGGATTAGAGGTGCGTATGGCACAGGACAATCCCTACCTCAAAGGATTTAACGACGGGCTAAATGCCACCACCAAAGTTATCAATGAGCATCAAGCCTCGCAGATGAGATTCCCGTCAGGTAAGTCGTTTGGAGAGTTGATTAACGAGGAGATTGCCCACTTAATTATGAGGGAGGTTGAAGGTGAAAATATTAAGGGGTGATCGCAATCAATGTCAGGGATGCAAGGAATACTTCAACAGCACAGGTGCGTTTGAGAAACACCGCACAGGGCAGTATGGAGTAGACCGCAGATGCAGAACCCCCGAAGAAATGATTGAAAAAGGTTTTAGTTTAAACGCGGCTGGCTATTGGATTGCTTCAAAGATGCCGGATCATATGAAGAAAAGGAATTTACAAAATGTTGATGACTGAACAACTAAGACGTAAGGCTCGGAAGATTTACAACAACGATATGGTTCCCGAACACACCAATCGCCACAATCAACGCCAGTGGGTTCGTGCAGTACTGCGTTTAGGTAATCATTGGTTGGTTGCCAAGCCAATAGGGAGACTAGATGCAGGCCAAAGCCATCCTTGAGTTTTACTACCCCGATGATGAAGACGAACTTTTGTTTGCAATCAAAGGGCCGGAAATGTACAAGGCTTTAACGAATATCAAAATGGCTGTGACGGGTGAGTTCACCCACAAAGCAGACATGGCGAAAGCGTTAGCCCGAATCCGTGATCTAACAGATCAAGTTTTTTCAGAGTTAGGCGAATAATTTTTAACATAAAGAGAGTACCAAAATGGCTAAAGAAATTGAAACAACATACGTTATTTCCCCACCAAAGTTTGCAACTGTGGACGTTTACTTGGAGGGCATTGCACCGCTAGTAGTTGAACGCTTCAGCAAGAAAGCAGAACTGATGGCAAAGATGCAAGAAGGTAAATCAGCAGGCAGTAAAAAGGTTCGTGATGCACGGGACTACGAGAAGGAAGCAGAGGATGCCCGTTACCGCAGTATGCAGGGTTGGGAGGGTGTAAACGCTGCATCGTTCCGTGCTGCGATGATTTCTGCGTGTCGTCTGGTTGGCTTCAAGATGACCCTTGCCAAGCTGTCCACGTTCGTAGAAGCGGATGGTTGGGATCAGCAAGACGGCATTCCACTTGTTCGGGTCTACGGCAAGAGCGATACCTACACAGCACACACCCGCAACGCTACCGGAGTTGTGGATGTGCGTTCACGCCCTATGTACAAGGAGTGGGCAGTAAAACTACGTATTCGTTTTGACATGGATCAGTTTAAAACTGTGGATGTAATTAACTTGATCAGCCGTTGTGGCTTGCAAGTAGGAATTGGAGCAGGCAGACCCGACAGCAAGGCTAGTGCCGGATGTGGGTTTGGTTTGTTCCAAGTTGTAGAGAGTGACCGAGAGAACGCAATCAAAACCAAGTTTGGTATTGAGTAACGTTTAAACCAAGGCAGGCTTGGATAGGCCCGTATTGGCGGGGTTTGGCGGGTTCCGGTCTGGTAAGGCAGGTAAGGCGTGGCTAGGACTGCACCGGATAGGTGTGGTGAGGTTTGGCATAGCAGGCGAGGCATGGACTGGACGGGCATGGCGCAGATGGGCATGGTTTGGCAGGCATGGCGAGGCATGGCTTGGAAGCGACAGGATTGGATAGGCAGGCATGGCTCGGCTAGGCATAGCGTGGTAGGGCAAGGCAGGCATGGACAGGCATGTTCGGGACAGGTGGGGCACGGTGGGGATAGGTACGGCAGGCGTGGCACGGAGGGGTAAGACGTGGTCGGGCTTGGATCGGTTAGGCAGGCAAGGCTGGGCGGGGCGATGTGAGTTCCGGTGAGGCAAGGCAGGCATTTATGTTTAAACACAAAGGAGAAACTATGAACGAAGAAAGAAAACTGTTAGAGAAGATGGCACGTCGCAATGGCGGGGTGCTGATGATTGATGACGTTATTAAAGAGGCTCAAGACGAGGGCAGTATTCTGCACAGTCATTTTGAGTGGGATGACTCAGAAGCGGCTGTTCAATACCGCAGGGAGCAGGCCAGAACCCTGATCCAAAGATGTCGGATCACTGTATTAGCGGATGAACCTACGCATGTACGTGCGTTTATAAGTCTGCCGTCAGACCGTGAAACTGGCGGTGGCTATAGGATGGTTGCGGATGTAATGACAAGCGTTTCAATGAAAGAAGAGTTTGTCCATGATCTTCAATTGACTATCGCCCGTTGGACTAAGAAGTTGCACTTAGTTGACTCAGACATTGCAGACTTAATTGTCCAGTTGGATGAGAGCTTAAAACAACGTGCCCAAGTAGCCGAAGAGGCAAGAGTATGAAAAAGTTAAGTGAACGCACGGCAAGGTTGACTATTGGCATGATGCGATCAATGGCTAATTGCAAGCCAATTAGTCCGTTTCATTTGAATGCATCCCATGAGATGGAGCAGTTACTAAAAGAAGTATTGGAATACAGAAAGGCAAATAATGAGCGAACAAAGTTTAAACATATGGGAAAGGGCGCTGGGATGGCGCAAGCGGCAGATGATCATCAAACAACTTGACCCTGTAACCAATCAGATCAGGAACAACACCCTAGAAGAGGTGGCTAAAGAGTTTGATGAAATGAAAAACGGTGGAGACACTACGGCAAGTTTTGCCGTTTATATACGGAGTATGAAAAAATGAGAGGACGACCACGCATTACAGACTTAGCTGAATACTATTATTTGAGGTATCTTCAATGCTTGGCATTTGACGAAGCAAGAGAATGTTTTGACAGATTGCAACACCCTTATCAAGGAATGACAGCTTTGCTTGAGTGGGCTTCATGCAAGTTTGAAGCAGACGCAATGATAGAAAACTTAAACAAACATTGGCCTCGGTTACACGGTCAAATGAACGGAAAAGTTGGCGCGGAATGAATGGTTTTGTAAAGCAACAGCTAGACCTAAACGGGATGCCACCCAGCACACACCAGTTTAAACAATGTGATAAATGTACGCAGCAGAAACCACCAGAAGGCGGTATCCAGATGGGTTTAAACAGATGGTACTGCGCTGGGTGTTGGACGCTTAGAGCAACACGGAGACCAAAGAATGCCTAGACCTAAACCACCATCGCCACTCAAAGGTCGCAACATGCGGATGTCTGATGTGGAATGGCTAATGTTTAAAGAACTGGGCGGGGCTGACTGGCTCCGTCAGTTTGTTAAAAAGAAAGCCAAGCTACCGATTAACCATTACGAGAAACAGGTTGAAGATGAACGAATGCAAAAAGGAATACTGTGACTTCATCGGCAGTAAAGCCTTTGAAGATGACGGAGGGTGGAGTTACGAAGTTTGGACGGCAGCCCAGCAGGCTGTGTTTAAACGGATATCCAACCGGTTTTTGAGTTACGGAGACATTGACTACACCGGCAAGGAGATTTCTAACTACGTTGACTTCTTGGCAAAGCAAGATGTACCGGAATAGACAACTGCTTGACCTTGTGAGGGAATCACCTTGTCAGATCTGCGGGGCGCAGGATGGCACGGTGGTCGCCTCCCATTCCAACCAACAAAAAGATGGAAAGGGCATGGGACTGAAAGCCCATGATTACCGAGTCGCTGCGCTATGTTTTAGCTGCCACGCAAATATTGACCAAGGCAAGAGTTTAAACAAGGAAGCCCGGAAAGAAATCTGGGATGAAGCCCATCGCAGAACCATTGGGTGGCTCTTTGAGGGGGGTCATCTTACTGTTGGATAGATTTCTTAATCTCTCGGATGTTAGCTGTCATTGCAATCTGCGCCTGTGTGATGGATGACAATGACTCCCTCTTTTCTTCGGGAGACATATCAGAGGAACGAATTTGAATAGCCGCCTCACGTAGTACTTTCATCTGTTTCTCTACGCTACTGATGTAGCCTTTCATGCCCAACAGATAAGCGTTCTTCTCAATGTAGTCGCCCATACCTTCCACGTTTCCTGTGCGCTCCATCAAGTTGACTGTTCGCACAACCTCATCCACAGAGTTTTTCAGGTCGTAGTAAGCGGTCACAGTTCCCTTGGCTTCCTTGTCCAAAGCAAACCGTTTGATCACGGGCATCTGCTCAAAGCGTTTTGCAGGCTTAGGTGATGCGTCATTACTAAACAGGACTGCGTCAATCAAGTCAATTGCATACATACCAAGAGATCCTGTGTAGCCCTTCATAATGTGATCCACAATGATTGGGGACTCACCCAAGATTCCACCAAGCTTCTTAGCGGCTTCTGATGTGTTAGGAGCCACTTGGTACTCTTTGGCTACGTTCTCCATACCCTGTCCCACAATGGGACGCATTGTGAAGAACGAGTAGTTTGTACGAGCCTCAACAAAAGGCAGAACAGTTTGAGGGATTGGGTTGAACGCAAACGTATTAATCAAGTTGCGTTTAAACGAGTCAGCCATATCCTTGCCGGTGTCGCTACCAAATGAATATTCAAGGATACGTTCCGGCATAACTTTAAACAGCACACCCACTTCAAACGGAATTGGGATGCGAACACCTGCTGACGGGAACAACCAATTGTTATCCCTTGTCTCTTGCTCTTGGGCCAAGTATTCCTCATCATCATGTGTTAGGAACCAATACATGGATGTCAAAGCCATGAGGGTTGCACCACGGATGAAGAACGACTTCTGAATAGCGGCGGCATCTGCACTAGCCATCTTTCCAAAGGCGGCACGGTAGAACACATCCAAGCCCTGCATACGTGCATTAAGGAATGGCACAGCCGCAGTCAGAATGCGAACAATGGCAAGGTTACCCTTACGGTTGAAGTTCATTACTTCCATTGCACGGTAGATGGCTTCTGCCTCGTTGCCCGTCTTCTCTAAAGTAGCCTTGTACACTGCCATGCGGGTAGCGGCATCAGATGCCTCTGTACCCTTCTCTAGGCCGCGCCAGAGGCTTGTAAACGGCTTAAGAGCCTTCTCTGTACCTGTCTGAGTTCCTGTGGCTCTGCGCAGACTTTCACCCAAGATAACACCGCTGTTCTCTACACCAGCGGCAAACTCATAACCACCAATCACACCTGCATTACGCAGGGCAATATATGCTGGATCAGTACCACCGATGGCTTTACCAAAGTTAGAGATGGTAGCGGCGATAGGTGTCATCTTTGCACCGCTGGTAACCCACGCAGACAGTGAGTCACGCATCAAGTTAGCCATCATAAAGCCGGGATCTTTGGTCACGAAATTACGGAGCAGATTTGCTGGCGCAGCGAAGAAACTCAGGAATGGCAATTCCGGCATGTTTAAACTCTTAACTGCGTCAACAAACAACTGATCGGCTACGTCATAGGAAACAGGCTTGCCGTTCTCCAAGACAGTTACAACGCCGGGGGCGTAGGAAATATCTTGTCGTTTATCAGCCATTTTTAAGAACACAGCCTGACCGATAGCACGTTGAGCCGCAGTGTTCTTCATTCCTGATTGGATGATGGACTGCGTGTTACGGACAATGGTTTCTAAGAAGTCAGCAAAAGGAATGTCTTGCTCTTCCTTCAGACCCTTCAGCTTTTTGGGAGGAGTAACTCCCGAGATGTTCTGGAATAGTCTAGGCCCGACGGTTTTCTCTCCATCTATCTGACGATAAAAAGGAATGTAGTCAGAGTACTTCATAAACTCTGCGGCCTTCTCAGGCGACAGAACTCCAGTTTTTACTGCGTAGTTCATCAAGCCATTGTTGTATTTAATCCAATCTTTTTGGACTTGTTCAAACTCAGGATACTTAACCAAGAGTTCTTTGGCGTAATCTATCTCAGCCTGTGTGTAGGTGTGGTCTGTGCCGTTAGCCAACAGACGGGAACCTCGTAGAGAACCTGCCCAAAACTGATAGGTTTGATAGATACGTGGGTCACCCCTCTTAGCCAGAGGCATGAGGATCTCTAAGACACCCTTCTCACCATTGGCATTACTGATTGTTGTGTAGCCCTTGTTAAAAACAGGGATGCCACCCTTACCCTCGATACCACAAGCCATAGTAGCAATGGCGGCGGCATTGTCTGACATCAAAGCCGCAGATTCTGCGCTTGAGTCAGCAAGGAGGGCCGCTCCACCCATCTGCTTGGCAACTTCCTTGTCATACACACCAAGTTGGTTGTAGCGATTCAGGAACTGCTGGCGCAGCGCATCTACGCTCTGTGGTTTAAACAATTCCAGAATACGCTCGATGTATCCTTTTTGCTCACGGCCCGGAGCAAGGCGGTTGATACTAGCGTTGATAGCCGCACCGTTAGGCAGGGAATCTACTTCGTTCTTAACTTTGTTTAAACTGTAGCGGATAGGCTGGCCTGACTTATTAAACGCCATGTTTAAAGCGGCAGTTCCTGCATTAGTTCCAATAGTGTCAAAGTTACCTTTCAGCTTGGCGGCTTGCGCATCAGTTAGCGGTGCTTTGCTAAAAGGCTGCTGATCAATTTGTTCTCTTTCAATCTTGGCGGCGGCGGCACGGGCATCGCCCAAGCTAATAGAACCTAGCAATTCAGCATTAGTTCCATCTGGGAATGAATACCAATAACCACCGTACTTAGCTTGCTCACGGCCTGCTTTAGTTAAAGCACCCGCAGTTCCAACATCCCTGCCCCTACGAGCCATTTGGTAGTCACCAAAACCACCTTCTGGAACTTGGACTCTGTATGCATATATGGTGTCAGAGTCAGACGCTTCAGCACCCGCAGATACTTCATTGTCATCAACCATTGATAAATAGGTAGACAAACCTTGTGTGCTGGCTGCGTTGCTATTGTTTAAACCTTCCATGCTGGCTAAACGAACAACTGTGATGTATTCACCGGGCTTGGCTTCAAAGCCACCGGGTTCTTCCATGCGAGGCCACTTGGAGATGGGCTTCTCTTTGCTGTCGGGATCAACGTTAAATGGCCCAGTAGGCAGGCTGTAACGCATGTCTTTAGTCTCGCCAAACTCACCTGAGTTGCCTGTAACGGATTTAACTTGGTTAGCGTCAAAGACTGCAAGGTTTTTTCTTCCACCCTCTAAAACATAGAAAGAATCAAAACCCGCATCTTTAATTGCTTGTTGGACATCTGAATTCTCAATAATAGACCAGATGCCGTTTTTAATGGCGGTTTCAGGCAGATTCCCACGGTCGTTACGACTGTCTAAAAATGCCCGATATGTCCTACGAATTTCGTCAATGTGGTTTTGATTTTCGTAATCAAATGGTTTCTCAGCACGTACCCACAAAGGATAGATGTATGGCTTGCCTTGCGCCTTGCCGAGGCGTTTAAGAGAGGCAAAGAACTCAGCATCATTTGGATTAGTGCTAACAAAAATAGGCTTACGCTCAGAGAAGATGTTAAATTCATTTGGCGACCCATGATAGGCAACCATTGGACGACCTTCTTCTTTAAAAATACTATTGCCAAACCATCGTTTAAACTCTGATGTTGTTGGTGGAGCTTTCTTGTAGGCAGCATTCTCTGCGGCTTCGGGAGAACGATAGAAAGACTTGAGGCTTTTCTTGCTTTCTCCTATACTTGGCTCTTTAGAGGAGGTTGGTATGTTTAAAGTTCCTGAAGGCGCAACAGTTTGGGTTCTAGGAGATTCTTGCCCAGTCTTGCGACTTAAAGATGGCTCAACAGTTTTAGCCAATAAACCTGATGTTCCTGTTTCACCAGAAACGTTTGCTCGTGCAGAACCCGCAGTCAAAGGCGACTTTGATTTTTGGGAAAACTTGTAAGCTTCTTCATAGAATTTGAAGCTTAATTCTTCAAGGCGCGTTCTTTCTGCGCTTCCCTCTGGCAAAACACGGCTCATTGCATAGACTACGTGCCCAGTGTTCTTGGCGGTAATCATTGTTGGCACATTGATTTGGATCTCAGCGACCAAACCGTTGGGCAACTTAACATTTGTCAAAATGTCGCGGTAACCATTTAAAGGTTTGGCAAAACGATCTTTAATTCGGAACAGTCGTTTAACACCCTTTTTGACGCGACCAAATTTTTTGGTCAACAAATCAATGGTTGGTTGAATTTGACTTTCATTGTCAACAACAATGGTTGTTCTTAGCAAATCAAGTATGTCAGATCCTTGCGGCTGACCAAGCAAACCATTTTCTGTATCTTTCCACAGTTTCTCTACAGAGCGCCCCATGCTCTTAAGACCTACGCTACGAACAGTGCCACCCACTGCATCGGCAACTTCATTTACATCTTTGGTAAATTTAGGCTTAATCATTTCTGCTTTGCGCAGGAATGGGGCAAGCATCTTCTCACCTATGGAGCGTTGCTCATCGGTAATTTCTATCTTTGGCTTGCCTTTGTAATCATTAAGAACCCTCTGAACCTCTTCTAACGTTTCATCGCTAACGATGCCACGCATTTGCTCAGAGTTTTTAGCCTCCGGAGTAATTAGCTCTGGTCTTCCGGCTGTTCCTTTTGTTGGGAGGCTGTATCGTTTTCCTCCCCATCCAATTGTTCCGTCACCGGCGAGGTCGATGCGCGTCGGAGAGAACTCACGTTGTAGAAGTTGGACTTCTTGTAGTCTTCCTCTGTCGCGTAACGAATCGAGATATTGTTTTCCATTATGTTCCTTAGTCCAATCATTGCCTGTTTTGGTTAACACAACTTGTTTTGCAACTGCTTCTTCAAGCTTAATGTTAAGCGAAGTTGCGGTAACATTCAATGCAGAAACTATTTTTTCTACGTTGCTTTGTCTCCAATTACCATCAAAGTTTAACAAACGAATGCCGGGTACGCCATCAATAACAATGGGCTGAAAGCCGGGAGTCATTATGTTTCCGTCTTTATCTTTTGGAGAGTTATTTAAAAACTCCATAAAGAATTTAACTTGATCTGCGTCTTCTTTTAAACCAGCAGACATGACATCAATCGCCATGTTTTTGCCAGAACGCAGGGGTCGTGTATTAATAATTTCAGTTTGTTGAAATGCAAAACCCACCATGTCCATGAAGTCTTGTACAGCTTCAGGAGATCCAATAGTGTCAATCTGCATTGCTCCTTCTACATAAGTAAGATAAGCGCCAACTCCAGTAATGTTTTGCTTGATCTTTACGCCTGTAACTTTGGCAAACTCATCAATTACCTTAAGTGCAGACGCTGTAGGTATCTCTTTACCGTTTAAAAGGATCTCGCTCATGCTTGAGCCTTCTCCCGGAGCCAGACCTATTGAAACACGACGAGTATTACCACCAATAATGTCTTTAACAAACTCTGCTTGAACTCCCATAGCACGTTGCATGGTCACCCAACCAACAGCCTGAATCTCACGCGCAGCCCATTTGCCGCCCATAAAGTTATCTGCGTTTAAACGTTCTGCTACGTCGTTATAAAAATCAATTCCGTATTCGTATTGGGTTTCTGCACTTGTTGTTTTATCAAGTTTAATTTGATTTACAGCGTCTTCTCCGTAGGTTTTACGGATGTACTCCATGACAGTTGGGTCAACAAAACCAATGTCTCGTTCTGCCCATACATCAATAGCCGCAGGCTGACGGGCACGTTTATCACCACGGGCAACGGTACGTGTCTTCTTACCCAGTTCGCTGTCAATGAAATCTAAAAGCTTTGCGCCCACCCCAGTAGTAGGAGTTTTCTTTTGCAGCGCAAGGATTAGATTTTTCTCGTTTAAACCGGCAATAGCAACTTTTTTCTTACCTGCAACAATGTCGGCAGCACGAAGAACATCAGAAAAACCTTTGGTAGGACTTGCACGTTGTTGAGATAACAACCAAGCCAAAGCATACTCAGATGCATCTGCACCAAACAACGGGTCAAACTCATCATGGAGTTGTTGATACCAATTGCGAGATTCTTTGATTTCCTCTTTGGACATCAAGTTTTTTACACGAGCTATCCAATCGTCAATGGTAATTCTGCCAACAGGGAAGTCTTTTTTGCCATCTGCTTTAAAAACTATACGATCATTAACCGGCGCACCAACACCGGGTTTTCTGTTTAAACGTCTTTGAACTCTACTAGCAGCATCTGTTGGGCTGATGTAGGACTCTAAAGGACTAACTGCTTCTTTTTTAATGGCTTTCTTAGATTCGCCTGCGGTAGCGGCAGGAGCGGTAGCTTTAAGCTTACCCGCTTCAATATTGCCAAAGACATCTCTATAGGTCTGGAAACCACGACCTTTTAAGTAACTCTTTAATGCTTCAAAAAAGTTGCGCATCTTGTTCAAGAGCGCAGTCAGCATTCCACCGGGTGCTTTAGATGAATCCCAATCAGCAAAAGCATCAGCAATCGCTTCTTCAATGAGGTCTTCCTCAGTTAAACCATCTCTACTTGCAATCTTAGGAGTTTTATAAGCGTCATAACGGCTCAAGAAATTACCATCTTTATCTTTGTAAGGAGATGGTTTGTCCTTCAAATACTTCTGAACCCACTCTGCTTGAGCCTGTCTTCTCAATGCCATCCACTGCTGTGGAGTAAAGAAACCCAGTTCTTTCAAGGCATGAATAGCTTCATGGCGCAGAGTCTGAATAGGTTTGTCTGCGCTTAATGCAATTTGAATAAGTTTGGCTTGGTAAGAACCTTCAGCGCCACCTTCAATGGCATCAACAATCTTAAGGCCGACATCTTTTAAGCCAAACCGCTCTAGCATGGCTGGCAGGTCTTTTTTGAACTGATCTAGCTTGGCTTGTTGCTCAGGAGTTGTAGCTGTTGCCTCTGTCGCAGGAGCCGTTTTTACAGGCGCAGCAGCACGACGTTGGATCTCTGCGTTTACACGCTTCTGCAACGCAGGCGAACGCTTCTTGGCTAGTTCCTGAAGGTCTGCGTCAGACAGATCCTCAAAGATAGCCTGTTCAGCTTCTTCACGGGTCTGTTTGACGGTCTGGATGCCTTCGCCTTTACGTACCACGTAGGACTTAGGTTTGACCTTCTTGACCCCGACAGGGGCAACAGACAGGGGAGTTTGATAGGACTCTTTCCTAGCCTTTAACTCAGCAATGCGGGGGAATCCTTCGTCGGTTGCTTGTTGATAAGCATCTTGTGCGGCTTTAAATTCTGGCGTACTGCGGTTGCCTGCAAGAATAAGTCTCTGGACTTCCTTCTCAGCCTTATTTATCTTGGCTTCTTCCGTCTTAAGAGATTCATCAATATTCTTAATCTCTTCTGCGGTAAGCTTGTTTAAACCCTCAACCTGCTGGTCAGCAGATTCTTTGGTTTTATGCTCGTCCAGAATCTCATCGCCACGTCTAACTTCATAGGAGGTAGCCTGCTCTTGTTCAGCGCCAATCTCTTCAGAAATGCCGTATCCAGTAGGTGTAGTACGTGAGGGGACACTAACTTTTTTGTTATCTGTAACGATGTCACCACTGCGGTTAGCATCATTAAGCAAAGCGTTAACAGCCGAACCCTTGAGTCCGGTGGCTGTTTCTATTGTTTTTGTAACGTCTTTGAAACTTAACTCGTCTGCGCCAAGCTCATCCATCTTGGCGTTTAAACTGTCAATAGCCTGTGTAAACTGCTGCGGCGTGTAGTTTGTGGCGTTTAAACCTTCAGGCAGCGACTGCGTTGATGTGAACCCGGGCAGCTTTGAGAGCGCAGTGACAGCAGCATGAAGTTGGGGCTGAGACATCTGAGCAGGATCACTGAGACCAGTTGTCCTAACAAGAAAGTCATCAAAACCCTGCGTACCTGTTTCAACGTTCTTGGCTTGAGCAGCTTCAATGACCTGCGCGGGCGTGTAAACCTCACCAGCATAGCCGGTCTTTGCTGCGATTATTGCGTTTAAACTTGCCGCCTCTGCTGCCTTGTCTTTGCCCGGCAGCGCATCAACCACATCATCTAAACTAAAAGAAGTGAGTGCTGGCTTACCTGTATCAGCACGGTGTTGCTGAACAGTTTTAAATAAATCTGCGCCAAGATCGTCAACAGTCAACATTCCCAGTGGGTTCTGGGTCAGATTCAGTTCATCCTTAATCTTCTTTTGGTTAGCTGCAATCTCTTCCTGTTGTTGTTTTGCGTATTCCTGCTGGCCTTTGAATTCGTCTTGCACATACTGCTGACGCATCTCTTTTAACTTGAGAGGAGATGCCCCAGCGCCAATTACACCGCCAATCAACGCATCATTTAACGCATTGGCTAATACGCCTTGAGTTAAGTCTGTAGGAATACCGGCTTGGTTAAGGGCTTGGTTTGTACCAACGGTGCTAACCGCAGATTGGATGCCCTCGGGAATAGCTTCGCCCACCGTGCTTTTACCAATAGCTTGTGCAACTGTTGGCTCAGGTAGTTTCTGTGATGGGCCTTTAACTTCAGGAAGCTTTTTGCCTGCACGACCAATGAGAGTTTCAGCACCCAGTGCGCCTTCAAGGAAGCCAGCCGCACCGCCTGCAAGCTGACGGGGTGCGTTTTCTAATGAGTATTCTGCGGCCTTTTGAGCTAGGCGTTCTGCCTCTGCTTCAGGGATCTTTCTTTCAAGCAACTCACGCTTGACAGTCTCGTAGTCTTGACCTTTCTGACCGCCAACGCCCATCATTGCACCGATAGTGGATGCGGGGAGGGTAGATGCAACTTTGGCGGCTGTGCCAGCAGATACGCCCAACGCAGTTAATCTAGCGGCTGCGGCAGGGATTGCTGCGGCAGGCATTAGCGCAGTTCCAGCAATCATTGGAACCATTGAGCCAAGACCTTGTGCAACGGATTGCAATGGCGCTTCAGCAAGGCCACCAAGGGTAGCTTTAACTTCTTCCCATGTATTGCCTTCAGCCTTTTTCTTAAT
>Ga0222712_10002851_pt1 | contig 19363 bp, 26 predicted proteins | sample C33_657DmetaG_FD_165043 | JGI IMG/M metagenome (GOLD analysis project Ga0222712, IMG submission 165043) | Estuarine water microbial communities from San Francisco Bay, California, United States - C33_657D | ecosystem: Environmental > Aquatic > Marine > Unclassified | place: USA: California... | reverse complement strand
AGCCGAAGGGGCAGCAGGCGCACAAGGAGCGCAGGGCGCTCAGGGCTTCCAAGGCAACCAAGGGGTCGCCGGGGCACAGGGAGCGGCTGGGGCGCAAGGAGCACAAGGAGCAGCAGGAGCACAAGGGGCGCAGGGCGCAGCAGGCGCCCAAGGCGCACAGGGCGCACAAGGGTTCCAAGGAAACCAGGGCAACCAAGGACGCCAAGGCTTGACTGGCCCGACGGGAGCCCAAGGGGCAGCAGGAGCTCAAGGGGCAGCAGGCGCACAAGGAGCGCAGGGCGCTCAGGGCTTCCAAGGCAACCAAGGTGTCGCCGGGGCACAGGGAGCGGCTGGAGCCCAAGGAGCACAAGGAGCAGCAGGAGCACAAGGAGCAGCAGGAGCCCAAGGAGCTGCAGGCGCACAGGGAGCGCAGGGCGCACAAGGCTTCCAAGGAAACCAGGGCAACCAAGGACGCCAAGGCTCGACTGGCCCGACGGGAGCCCAAGGGGCCGCAGGAGCCCAAGGGGCAGCAGGAGCTCAAGGGGCAGCAGGCGCACAAGGAGCGCAGGGCGCTCAGGGCTTCCAAGGCAACCAAGGTGTCGCTGGGGCACAGGGAGCGGCTGGAGCCCAAGGAGCACAAGGAGCAGCAGGAGCACAAGGAGCAGCAGGAGCCCAAGGAGCTGCAGGCGCACAGGGAGCACAGGGCGCACAAGGGTTCCAAGGAAACCAGGGCAACCAAGGACGCCAAGGCTCGACTGGCCCGACGGGAGCCCAAGGGGCCGCAGGAGCCCAAGGTGCAGCAGGCGCACAAGGAGCTGCAGGCGCGCAGGGAGCTCAGGGCTTCCAAGGCAATCAAGGCAGGCAGGGTTCTAACGGTACTAATGGCGCACAGGGCGCACAGGGCGCAAGCGGCAGCGGCGCGACCATCACGGACGACACGACCACGAACGCAACGCGCTACGTGTCCTACCTTGCAGCAACCACGGGCACGATGGCGACGATATACACCTCGTCCACGAAGCTGACCTTCAACCCGAGCACGGGCGACTTCACGGCCGGCGGCACGATAACCGCCAACTCCGACGTGCGCATCAAGAGAAACATCAAACCCATCGAGGACGCGCTAAATAAGGTGCTGATGATGAATGGCGTCGAGTACGACAGAATCGACACCAAGCAGCACCAGATCGGCCTCATCGCGCAAGACGTGGAGAGGATCCTCCCCCATGCGGTCCTCACCGTTCACGACATGAAGTCCGTCGCGTACGGCAACCTCGTGGCGGTGCTGATCGAAGCCATCAAGACTCTCAACAGCAAGATTGAGGAAATAAGGAGAAAGAATGCCGGTTGACATCCCACAGATAGTAGCCGCTGCTCCGCTCACGGTGCAGCCAGCCGAAACCAAGACCTACGACACTTGGTTCCTGGAGGGATTCACCCTCCAGGCGCTCCCCAACAGGACTTTCAACGCCAAGGTCTCCTGGAGGCTCGGCAGGGTCAAGCAGGACGGCACTTCCGAAATGTCTGACCAGAAGGGGTTCTGCTTCCTTGAGGACATTCTCAGCGATACGTGCCTCCAGGAAAACCCGGAGGTGGCGTCAATCCTCCCGGGCTTCATCGGCGCCCTCGAGGCCGTGAGTCGCCGCAAGAAAGCAATACGATAAGCAAGGTGGTATGAATGTACGCCCTAGTCCACAAGAATCAGGTCATCATGAAGCAAGAGTTCTGGAACTCCAGGATGTTCACGGTTTGCCTAGATGAGGACCTGGGCATCAAGCGCAGGATCCTCTTGGCGGAGGAGGACGACGTTCCCCTCGCAATCGACGAGGATACCAGAATCCTAAAGTACTACGAGTTCAAGCCGGTTTACAACGAGAAGACCGAGTGGCTCGACGGGCCGATCTACGAGTTCGTGCAGGACACCGTCGTGGCAAGCTTCAACAAGAGGCCTTTGGAGCTATCCATAGCTAAGGACAACCTCAAGAAGCTACTACCGCAGGCTAGGTACGCCAGGGAGGTCAAGAGGCACTCGGTTGAGCTGCTCTCTGGAACGCAATCCTTCATGGTCGATCGCGAGGTCAGGTCTCTGCTTGCGCAGAAGCTCATGACCATCGGCGAGTCCACCGTTAACTGGAAGTTCGAGCACGGCTGGGAGCAGCTCGGCAAAGCGGAGATCGAGTCGATCCTCGGCCAGATAGACCGGCAGGTGCAGGACGCCTACGACTGGGAGTACGCCAAGTCGGTGGAGATCGACAACTGCCAGACGCTCGAGGAGATCGACGGAGTGCAAATCCACTCTCCCATCAAGCGCATGTTCGGTAGGTAAATCTAGGGAGGAGTCGTGGCTAACACTGCGGGGACTTACACGGTAGGCCTCAAGGATGAGCGTGGTATAGACCTTGGCCGGATGCTCATTGAGCAGGCCTACGTCACCGGCGTGGCTTCATACCTGTCGCCCGCCTACCTGGGCCCCATAGCTGAGAAGTCCAACTACGCTTTCAAGTCCGGAGCGACGACATACAACCTCGACGACATCTACGTGAGGAACGCCTACTGGCAGGAGGGGAACCTGCTCACTTGGGGCGACAACAGCTACGGGCAGATCGGCGATGGCGCAGGAGGATTTCCTTCAACCTACGTGTATTCGCCCGTGCAGACGTCGGCAGGTTACCTCATGTGGAGGCGAGGATCTGCTGGCTATCTGCACTCCTCGGCGATTGAGAGCGATGGCTCGCTCTGGTCCTGGGGGTTAGGCTGGTACGGCCAGCTCGGGGATAACACCCAAACGGACAAATCCAGGCCCGTGCAGATTGGGACCGCCACCACCTGGTGGCAGGTCGACTGCGGCGGATTTTTTTCTGCATTCCTTAAGAACGACGGTACGCTGTGGACCACAGGCAACAACGACTTTGGGCAGCTCGGCAGAAACAACACCATACAGGTCTCATCGCCGGTGCAGGTCGGGACTGACACCACTTGGAGACAGATTGCATGCGGTTTCAGTGCTATGGCGGCCATCAAGTCCGACAACTCTCTCTGGGTCTGGGGAAGCAACTACCAAGGCAATCTCGGTACCAACAACAGGACCAACTATAGTTCTCCGGTGCAGACCGTCACGGCCGGCACCACGTGGAAGCAGGTCTCGGTCGGAGGTAGGAACGCTGATCCGGGGCCGCACATGGCCGCCATAAAGACCGACGGCACCCTGTGGTGCTGGGGGCCGAACGGCTACGGGCAGCTCGGCGACAACACGACCACCAGCCGATCCTCGCCGGTGCAGACTGTCGCCGGCGGCAGCAACTGGAAGTGGGTCTCGTGCGGATTCGCGCACACGGCCGCCATCAAGCGCGACGGCACCCTCTGGTGCTGGGGGCTCGGCGACTCCGGCCAGATCGGCGACAACACGACCACGAGGAGGAGCTCGCCGGTGCAGACCATCTCCGGCGGGACGACGTGGCGCGAGGTCAGCGGCGGCGGAAACACCACCTACGGCATCAAGACCGACGGCACGCTCTGGGCATGGGGGTACAACGCCTTCGGCCAGGGCGGGTTCGATTTGGGCGGCATCGCCAAAAGCTCCCCGACCCAGACGCTGATCGGCGGCACCGCATGGCGTGGCGTCGACGGCGGATACGGCCACGTCCTCGCCTTCAGCTACACGGAGGGCCAGTTCGGCGTGCCGATCCCGCCGCCAGCTCCGTCTGTCTGACGCCTCAGCACAGCAGAGCGCTTATCCTGTGCCCGTGGGCGTCCAGGGCGTCGAAGATGGATGGCCAGATTCTCTCCAAGGCCCATGGCTCCTTTTCGCGCCACGAGCAAAGGTTCAGAATCTGGTCGAAGAACCGGCGGGGCTTGTTGCGAATCGCAGACGCGTGCACCACGTACTGCGCCCCGTGCGCGTGCCTGAACCGGCGCTTGCGCTTCTCAAAAAGTGTTTCGTGAAGCCTTTCGGCGTAGATGCGATGGCTGTCGAGCTGGTACTGCTCGTCGACGTATACGTGGTCGCTCAATGACCAGCAGCCCTCGGCCAGCTTTTGCATCCCGCCAAGCGAATCGGGCAGGGAGTTCACCTTTTGGACAAGGTCCCTCGTGTGCCGGTGCGGGTCACCCTGCACGAAAACCGTGTGTTCGGCGAGCGACTCGTATCTGGTGGCGATATGAAACAGGTAGGTGTGCGCCTCCCTGCCAATGTTTTCTAGGCGAATCCCAGTCCTCTCCATGGCGGGCCCCTTGTTGTAGACGGTGCATGGCCATGCGAGACCATCGGTCCAGGATAGGTCCTCCCTAAATCTTGCCACCACGACTTCAAATGCTTGCGCGCTCATGTAGATATATTAAGTATGGGGGGTATGCTATGCCTTTGATTTCGGGCGGAGAGGGCGATGTCACCAAGGTTTTCATGACCGACGTCTGGCTCATCGACCGTTATGTCGGCTCGACGCAGTGGATGTGGGGCAGGAACTACCAAGGAGGCCTCGGCGACAACACTACCACGAGCAGGAGCTCGCCGGTCCAGACCTTCGGGAGCAACACCACCTGGAAGAAGATCGTGTGCGGGCAGTACCACACGCTCTGCCTGCGCAGCGACGACAGCATGTACGTGTTCGGCTACAACAACTACGGGCAGCTGGGCACCCAAAACAGAACCAACTACAGCTCGCCCGTGACCACCAACCCGTCTGGGCTCGTTTACTGGGACATCGCAGCCGGATTCTACCACTCCGGGGTCATAAAGACAGACGGGTCGCTCTGGATGTGGGGCTACAACGCCGACGGCGAGCTCGGTTGCAACGACGCCACGAACAGGAGCTCCATGATACAGACTATAGGCGGCGGCTCCGACTGGGTCTCGATCAACTGCGGACACTACCACACGGCAGGAATCAAGGGCGACGGGTCGCTCTGGATGTGGGGCTATAACAATGCAGGCCAGCTCGGCGACAACACCCGCACGAACCGCTCCTCGCCCGTCCAGACCGTTTCAACCACCAAGAGCTGGGTGATGGTGGCGGGCGGCGGATACCACACAGGTGCGGTCAAGAACGACGGGTCGCTTTGGATGTGGGGCCAGAACTCCGAGGGCCAGCTCGGCGACAACACCACAAGCGCGCGAAGTTCTCCTGTCCAGACAGTTTCGGCCGGAACTAGCTGGAAGATCGTGGCCTGTGGCGCCAACCACTCGGGCGGCATAAAGCTGGACGGGACGCTCTGGATGTGGGGCCTGAACGACCATGGCCAGCTCGGCGACAATAGTGTGACCCAAAGGAACTCGCCAGTCCAGACCGTGAGCGCCGGCAACAACTGGAAGTACCTTGCGTGCGGCTACAGGCACACGGCGGCGGTCAAGACGGACGGCTCAATCTGGTGCTGGGGCCTGAACGACTTCGGCCAGCTCGGCGACAACGGCGTGACGAAGAAGAGCTCGCCCGTCCAGACCGTCGCTGGCGGCACGGCTTGGAAGCAGGTATCATGTGGTTACACGAGAACTGGGGCAGTGAAGAACGGCTAAGAGCGGATTCCATGATAGTCAGCGTGCCTAAATTCTACCTAAACGCCGACGACATCAAGAGGGTCGTTTCGGACCTGAATTTCGTGGAGATGCAGTACGGCTTGGAGGTGGAGAACTTCTACATGATACCAGAGGGCGTCCTCGAGGGCTTCTCCACGGTGCTCTCGAGGCCCCTCATGTTCACTCCCGACAGCGGCCGCTTCCGTCTACCTTACCCCGTGGTGCATTTCGAGGCGCCGCAGCCGCACATGATCCTCTGCGCAGCGGTGGCCATGGAGGACACGGTTTTCAGGACCCACCGCCACAAGCCCACGGACTCCATCAGCGCCGTGGAGGTCGAGGGAAACATGGGGGCGTTCATAGCGGACAACTGCTTCGACGCCTCCAAGTGGGAAGCCATGACGACCGTGGTCATGCGCCCGAACGACCTCGTCGTGTTCTCGCCGCTCCTGTGGCACAGCTTCGAGAAGAACCTGATCAAGTGGTTTGGCTTGGTAAAGGCCGATGCGTGAGTGCGGAGAGTGTCGCGCCTGCTGCGAGGGCTGGCTCGTCGGGGACGCCTTCGGCTGCGCCTTCGGACATGGAAAGTCATGCACCTTTCTGCGCGACGGCTGCTCCGTCTACCATTTCCGGCCGCAGGCTTGCAAGAACTTCTACTGCGCGTGGACCCAGGAGCTTCTGCCCGAGTCGATGAGGCCCGACGCTTGCGGCGCCATGGTCACGGTGGAGCGGTGGAGCGGCGGCCAGTTCCTGCGCTGCATATCCTTGGGTTCGCCTCTCGGGGCCGCAGAGAAGTCGCATGTCCTTCGGTTCTGCGAGGCGAACTCTGCGCCGGTTATCTTCGAGGACGGCGAGTCCAGCAGCATGGTCGGCCCCAGGGAGTTCCTCGACGAGATGGTTACCCGCAGAGCGAGAAGCGGTTGTAGTAGTCCGTCAGGTACTGCCCCAGCACCGACTGCGGCGGCGCGCTTTCCCTTGAAACTGACGGGCGGATGACATGCAGCCCCTCGAGGCCCCACATTGCGTCCTTCTCCTCAGCGCACGCATTTTCGATGTTTTCTAGCGAGTGCCTATGGGGGTCGACCCCGAGGAACCGGTATATGCCATCCAGCGTCGCGTGGGTGTCCCCCACGAGCTCCCCGTAGCTGACGAGGTGTATGTTGCTCTTGTGGCCCTCCAGCCCGATCTTCATGCTCAGGTAGGGGTCGTATACGAAGTTCTCCCAGAGGCATCTGGCCCTGTTCTCTGTCGTCTGCGCAAGACCTTTCTGCCGTAGGTGGCTGTCTACGAAGTTGGGCTTGCCGCTCTGCCTCGCCATCAGACTGAGGTAGCTGGTCAGAACCTCGGCGACTGGTCTGTTGGTGCAGATGATCTTGGGCTCGGCCCCGAAGTACCGCCGCAGGGCGTCCACGTTCTTGGGGTGGCCACGGTGCTTGTCCAGGACATAGTCTGTCCGGATGTCCTCATGGTAGGTTGACGCGATGCCTCGGTAAACCCTGTCTGCGACGGCCGATATATCGAACGTGTACTGCTTGTGCAGAAGCGCCAAACCCTCGGACAGGTAGCAGAACAGGTCCAGTAGCGGACTGGTGGGCGTGACCGTGAACTTCGGGTTCTGAGCGAGCAGGCTGCCTAGGAGCGTGGACCCGCTCCTAGGCAGTCCGCTGAGGAAGAACACCTGCTTCATCTGGGTAGCCATTCCTTGAGAGCGTCGGCTAGCTTTGCGATGGGCTCGTCCCACGCCCTCGGCCTTTCCTGTCGGAAAAGCCTGACGTTGGGTCCGTACCAGGGGGTCTGCTCGCTGCTGTGGCACCAAGTATAGTAGGCGGAGATCGGGACCAGGATCCAGACCTCCTTGCCCTGCGATGCCGCCATGTGGGCTATGCTCGTGCACGAGGTGATCACGAGGTCCAGCTGGCTGATGACGGCGAAGGTGTCCTCGATCGACGACAGCTCGCTCGACAAGTCGAGCAAGCCCTCAAAGTCGCCTGTCTCCTGTGTGCCGTCGTCGCGTTGGAGGCTGACGAAGCTGTTGCCGTCGAGGCAGCCCCTTTCCGACATTGCGTCGCGCAGCTGCTTGAGGGGGTAGGACCTGTGTAGGTCCTGGTCGTACAGGGGGCTCCCCCTCCAGCGCAGCCCGATGCGCCTCTTACCCTCCAGGGCCCCGACCTTGCCCCACTTCGCACGGTGCTCCTCGCAGGGCTTAAGGTATGGGCCGTGCCAGAGGTCCTCGTAGGCGAGGTTCAGGTAGATCGGGAGGCGCATGGAGTACGTCCACATCGCGCCCTTGAGGTGGCTTGCCTGGTCGAGGCTGGTGATGACCTCCACCCCGTTCTTCTGGAAAAGCTCGACGAGTCCGGGCCTCGGGTCGTTTAGTCGCTTGAGCTCCTCCACGGGCTCGTACCAGACGGCATGGACTCCCCTCTCCTTGAGGTGGTTCATGAATCGTATGTTGATGATCTCGTCGCCTATGCCTGCCTCGGCGTAGACTACGAGGTTCTTGACGCCGGGCGCCCCCTCCCAGAGGGGCATGTCGAGCTCCTTGTCCCTCGCGAATATGCTGTGGGTTGCCCAGAGCTTGAGCTTCGACCCCTCCAAGAGGAACCTGCGCATTCCCTCCTGGAACTTGTCCTCGTACAGCCTGTACGTGCCGAGGTTGAACTCTATCTTGGTCTTCTGCTCCTCGGTCATGTCCTTCCTGCTGGCGAGCTGTTCCTCCAGTATTCTCTGGGCCTCCTTCTTGCGGTTGGACAGGAACAGCGCGTAGGAGCGCTCCAGCTCGAGGTCCACATTGTTCACTATGCTCTGGTTGATGTCGATGTAAAGGAGGGCCTTCTCAGGGTTGTTGTTGTGGTTGTAGATGTTTATGAGGTTCTGCCGCATGATGTAGGCGGACTGCGGGGTCGGCGCATTGACGAGCGCCGCCTCGCCCTGCGTTATGGCCTTGTCGTACATCTTTGTCTTGAAGTAGCACTTGGACAGGTTGTCCCACTTCACGAAGGAGTCCGCCAGTCTGGCGAAGGTGTCGAGGACCTCTTCGGCCAGCCCAGACCTCCCCCGCTTGTGCAGGATCATGATGAAGGGCTCGAGGTCGTTGGCGTCCATGATCCGCTGGGCTTCTTCGTTTGTCATTTGATCACCGCCATCTTGATGAGGACGTCTTTGTAAACGTTTATGAATCTGAATGCGAGCTGCTCAAGCTCCTCGCGCTTCCCCTGCTGGGCCATCTCTTTGTAGGCGTCGTCCACGCAGTACTCGTAGTCAATGACCTCGAAGTCGACGCCGAGCCTCGGGGCGAATCCGGAGGAGCTCCCGAAGTAGCTCTTGTGCCAGAGGCACCACTTCAGGCTGAACTGCTTGAGCATCTGCACCGTGATGAACCTCCTGTGGGTCGGGTCCCCATAAAAGTGCTCGTGCCTGTGGTGCGGCACTGCGATGTCGATGACCGCCCCGCCACGGCAGACCCTGTATAGCTCCTTCATGAAGTGGAAGAAGCCGTCCCCCAGGTGTTCCATGATATGGTGCGCCCTGACCGCATCCACGGAGTTGTCCTCCATTGGCCACGGGTCCCTCTCCAGGTCGAAGCAGAAGTCGGGCTCCGTCAGGGGGTCGTGATCGACGTTCATGAACCCGTCGATACGTTTGTATCCTCCTCCGATGTTCAGTTTCATCAAAAGCTCTCCATCAGCTGAAATTTGTTTGCTCCAGCATAAATAGAGTATGGCACTCGACTGCAGCAGAGTTCAGAAAAAAGCTATCGTACCCAAGCCCGTGCTTGACCAGCGCTGTAGGGTCTGCTCCTACAAGAGGGCGCAGTCGAACCTCGACGTCTTTGACTTCCGCTACCTGGAGAGCGAGAGCTCCGACCAGGTCTACCAGTTCATGATCATCGGGGAGAACGGCTGCCACTTCCGCAAGGAGAGCTGCACGGAGGCTCCGTGGTGCGACGCACCCTGATGGGAAACGAATGAAGCCGCCTGTTTATACCTTTGAAGTCAATAACATAGACTGGCAAGAGATACTTAGCTATCCACAGCCAGATGGTAATCTAGACAATATAATCCTCCAGCTGAAAAACGCAGAAGTGAGGATACCCTTCGTCAAGAGGCCCCTCAAGTATGGCGACAGGTTCACCCTGAATGGCAGCAAAGCTATCAGAGTATATGAAATGTTTATAGGCAAGAGCCCGAAGGTCCTCGAGCTGGTGGTTTGAGATAATTTTCTAAAAAAATGCGTTGCTCGCGACGAATCCCTACTGGTAGTCTTCCCGTTTACCACTTGGGGCCCAGCGATGCAGCAGACGAAAACGACAGAAATCCCCGATGAAGTCCAGAAAATCTGCCTCCGTGACCTTGAGGCTTCCAACCGCCTGATCGACAAATGGTACCGGCAGCTGCCTGAGACCACGTTCGCCGACTTCTACAAGATGCTCCGGGCGCAGCCCGACGGCATCACGCATTTGCTTCCTGCGAACAAATCAGCGGAGTTTCTTGAGGACAGGGAGGCCATACTCCGACTCTCGGCCAACAGGGAGGAACTGGGAGGCAAGACCATCCATGAAGTCATCATGGAGTTATACCAGCCTCTTGCTTGGAAGTTCGCACGGGCCGCCCACAAGCGTAACCCTCTGGTGGAGGTTGAGGACTACCATCAGGAGGCCATCCTTAAGATATGGGACTCCATGCACAGGTGGATTCCCGACAAGGGCGGCAAGCTCATGACGCTCTTCTGGTCAGCAGTTGGAAACAGACTTCAGAGCGTGGCCAACCAGCAAGGCTCTAGGCTTAGCCACTTGACCAACAACGACATCAAGCTTGTTAAGAGCTACAACTCGGTTGCGGCCAAGGGCCAAAACCTGACCTTCGAGCAGACGTGCGCCAAGATCGGCCTTAACGGGAGGCAGCGCAAGAGTCTCTCCCGTGCCTTGGGCGCCGTGGTGGCGGTTTCCGACACGGGTGCTGCCAATCTGGACGGCCTCAAGTCGGCAAAGGATTGTCCCTCAGATTGGGAGCAACAGGAGTTCATCGAGTCCGTCCTCTCGAAGAGCGGCCTGTCCCCTCTTGAGGCGACCCTGCTCAAGTTGAGCATGGAAAACGAGCCAGGCTGGCAGACGAAGTTCGCCCAGGCGCACGTGTCCCCCATGACTGGCAGTCCCGTAACGAGGGCTCGTGTGGGCCAGATTCTACGCGTCGCCGAAAGAAAGGTCAGGGAATACATCCTGGCCAACTCCTAGGTGCTGCCTCACATTCGCCTCGGCCTCTGCTGCACATTCGCAGAGCAGCCGATCAAGTTCAGATCAACGACCGTGACCCACCTTCTCAAGGTGGGCGAGGCCGAGGCGCGCAAGAAGCTTTCTGAGATTTGCAGGCACAACGCAACGGCGCTAATGGAGTCCTTGCGGTTCTGCGAGGCCAACTGCATAGGCTGTTTCCGTGTGAACAGCGGACTGCTCCCTTGCGCCACGCACGATGCCGTGGGCTACTCGCTTCGTGAACTCCCAGACGGCGAGGAATTGCTGGCGATGTTCGAGGGCTGCGGCGCCTTTGCCCGTGCGAAAGGAATAAGGACTTGCTTCCACCCCGACCAGTTCGTGGTTCTGAACAGCGCGAGGTCAGAGGTTGTTGAAAGCTCAATCAAGGAGCTTGACCACCAAGCCGAGATGGCGTGCTGGATCAATGCCGATGTGGTCAACATACACGCAGGCAGCTCACAAGGCGGCAAGGACTCTGCTCTTGAGCTTTTTGCGCATAATTTCCAAAGGCTAAGTCGATCTGCCAAGGAGCTCCTGACCGTCGAGAATGATGACAAGGTCTACACTCCTACCGATCTGCTGCCGCTCTGCCACAGTCTGGGCGTGCCCCTCGTCTATGACGCGCACCACCATCGCTGCAAGCCGGACGGCCTTGGCATCCTAGATGCCACGAGGGCCGCCCTTGAAACTTGGGACAGGGAGCCGCTTTTCCACTTGAGCAGCCCAAGGGACGGGTGGGCGTGCAAGTCGCCCTCAAGCCACGCAGACTACATCGAACCACTTGACTTTCCCGAATGCTGGCGCGAACCTAGCCTGATCGCCGAGGCCAGCGGTTTTGGCACGGTAACGGTGGAGGTTGAGGCCAAGGCCAAGGAACTCGCCGTTTTGGAACTTATGAAGAGCTTGAGGGGCGCGTGATGAGTGCGATCGGTCTGGACGAGGTGGAAACAAAACTTCTGAAGATCGTCAGGGATTTTCAGGGGGCCAAGGACGACGAGCATCTCGATGTCCAGCAGGCCGTCGTGGCGCTCGACTCCCTTGACAAAATCGACTTGGTGTACAGGATAGAGGATCAATTCAACATAAAGATAGAAAAGCTCGACAACATAGACAACTACGATGACATCGTCAGGGAGATAAAAAACAAGTTGAGGGGCTGATTTGGTATTGTTTTTTCTGGATTGAGTGGACTAACTTATCCCGTATGGTGCTAACCGCACCGATAACCCTAGCAGGGTCTCAGACCCAGAGGATCGTGATGAAGAAGTTTATCGCTACCGCAGCAGCACTGGCCATCGGCACCTTCGCCTTCGCAGGCGACGCCCCCAAGGGCCAGGCTCCCGCCGCTCCCGCCAAGGCCGAGCCCAAGACCGTCTTGGTGCCCAAGACCGTGCTCAAGAAGGAGACCGTCATGGTGCCCAAGACCGTCGTCAAGAAGGAGACCGTAATGGTCCCCGTCAAGGTCGTCGAGTGCGAGACCTGCGAGGTCGCTTGCGGCACCCGCACCCGCCTTCGCGACCGCCTGGGTGGTCGCCTGCGCGCCCGCACCGTCGCCGTCGCCGACTGCACCTGCTGCGACTAACCCCATCCTGCAACAAGGATATCGCGAGGTCGGCGGATTATCTCCGCCGGCCTCTCTTCTTGGACACAGCGTTTTACTCGGAGGGATTCGTAATGTTCTGCGCTTTTCTGCTCATGCTGGCCTCGCAGCAGCCCAAGAACATGGCCGTGATGCCTTTCATCAAGTTCGACGCCGTCGGCTTCAACCCGGGCAACCCCGACGAGCGCATCGTCTTCACCAAGGGATGCGCCGAGGGGATGGCCAGGGAGTTCAAGAAGCTTCCGCTGCTCTTGGTCTCGCAGAGGCAGTCGCACGACGGCAAGAAGGTTGAGGTCGAGTACAGGAACGTGGGCTCCGTCAGTTGCGTCTTCCTGGGCGCAGACCAGTGGATCCTTGCGAGCGTCGAGTCCGAGATACCCATACCCCGCAACCACGTGCTGAGGGCTAGGACTTCCTCCAGCGCCGACCGCATGGACAAGGGGGTTGTCGTGGTGGAGAGGGGCAAGATAATTGAGTTCCACCTCAAGGAGGAGAAGTCCTCCACCATGTTCAGGTGACAGCCGTGGATCTGCCGTCCCTGTTCCGCAGGGCCGTGCCCGACTCTCCCCTGTATCGCGATAGGCTGTCGAGAGAGCTCGCCCTCATAGAGAGGTTCGGGTTTGCCGAGTCGTTCGCGCAGATAAGGGAGATACTCGACCTGGCCGCCGGCTTCAGGCACATCACCCGTGGATCTGCCGGGTGCAGCCTCGTCGCCTACCTCATGGGCATCCACAACATGGACCCCGTGGAGAGGGGCTTCGTCCTCAGCCGCTTCATGCACGAGGCGAGGCCCGACCTTCCGGACATCGACGTGGACTTCGGCCACAACGACAGGGACGAGGTGCTCCGGCGGGTGATGGCAAGGTACGGGAACAGGGTCGCCCGCATATCCAACCACGTCAGGCATAGAGAGGGTTCGGCGATCCGGCAGGCCTTGAGGGAAGCCGGGTTCAGGGGCTTTCTGCCGAGGGGCTTCAGGCTTGAGGATGTCGCAGGGGATAGGTCAGAGGAGATACTGCACAGGTCCAGGGCTCTGCTGGGCTGCCTCAAGAACTACTCTCTGCACTGCGGGGGCATAGTGATTTTCCCCGGAGCAGTCCCCGATGAGCTGAAGATTGCAGAGTCCCAGATCAGTCTGAACAAGGACGAGGTGGAGGAGCGTGGGCTATTCAAGATAGATCTCCTGTGCAACAGGGGGATCAGCCAGTTGGACGAGCTATCCTCGCGTCCATTGGAGGACTACCCCGAGAACGACGAGGCCACGGCTCGCCTTTTCAGGACTGGCGACACTTGGGGGGTCACCTTCGCAGAGAGCCCAGCACAGAGGAAGCTGCATCGCGAGATATCGCCAACGTCCAGGGCCGACGTTGCGTTCTCGCTCGCCCTGATCAGGCCGTTTCCCTCCGCTGACGGCCGCAAGCTTGAGGCCATAGCTGATTTCCACGCCCGCAGGGACGGCTCGCTCGTCTACGACGACGACGCCATCCTGATGATACAGCGGGCCGTCGGCTGCTCCGAGTCGGAGGCGGAGGTCTTCCGAAAGGCCTTCGCCAAGCAGGACGCCGAGAAGATGGGAGCGTTCTCGCGAATGCTCGGCCGCCACCCTCAGAGGGATGCGATCATGAGGCAGCTGGGATACCTCAAGCTTTACAGCTTCTGTCGCGCTCACGCGACCAGCTATGGCAACCTCGTGTGGGCTCTTGCGTATGAGAAGGTCAGGCAGCCGCATCGTTTCTGGGCGGCTGCCCTGAATCACGCGCAGACGATGTACAAGCCTTGGGTCCATCATCAGCAGGCCAAGGCGGCCGGGCTGAAGTTCGCCGCCTTCGGCAGGGGGCCTTGGCACCTTGAAGGCGTCCACCTGGTCCCCTCAAGAAGAGAGCACGGGGAGGACGGCTGGTCGCAGTACGCAAGGCGTGGCTACTGGATCAGCGACAGGTTCATGCCAGGGATGTACGCTAAGTATCGTGATTCACGGTGCGGCTTTAGGGGCCTCATCGCCGCCGGGAGGCACCATGTCGCCGGCGGCAGGGAGATCACATTCGTGACCCTGGGTGTCGAAACCGGCAGGTTCCTGGACATCGTGATCGATGGTGTGCACGACTTTGAGTCGAGCGAGATTCTGGAGGGCGAGGGTCTGGAGTCGGGGCGCGTGATCATCTGCCACAGGTTTTCATTTCACTCCGTGGCGAGGCCCCAAAAGTCCCTGTTCGACTCTCAAGGCTTCAGGAAGTAGTTGAGACATACGGAGCCCGGGAGGCCGAACTCGGTTCCCCACTCCTCGCTTCCCAGCCTCGGAACCTCCGTGCGGAAGAACAGCCACCACCAGTTTTTGTCGCATACCTGCTCCATGTAGCCCTTGATGCAGGCCTCGTGGGTGAACAGCTTTCTGTTTTGTATTCTTGGCCACATCTTCTTGATCACGCAGAGAGCTGTGCTTACAATGTCGACATCGATGAAAACCAGCGATGGCTCTATTTCGGCCTGCTGGATGGTCTGTTCGATGGGGCCCTCTATCAGCTCGCAAACCTCATGGGCCCCGTGCAGTCGCAGGTTTTCCTCCACGACGTCGCGTCCGCAGGCGAATTGTCCCTTCCTGAAAGTTCCTAGCATCTGCGGTATCGTCGGGAAAGTTTCGTATGTGCCATTCTCTCTAAGTCCGGCGAACGAGTCGAAAATCATCATTTTTCTGCCAAGGATCGATGCCACCTTCGACAGTTTGCAGCTCATGCCGCCCTGAAAGCAGCCGAACTCCACGATTGGGCCGTCCAGGCTCTGGTTGCGAAGCGCGTCGTCGGCCATGTGCAGTGGGTCACCCGGGCAGTGTAGGCAATCTATCTTGGTGGACACGTCCGCAAAGCAGTCGGCGAGCAGCCTTCTCGTTTCCTTGCTGTCCTTGCCATCGCCCGTGGCCGCCTCGATGAAATAGTTGTAATCCATGTTCGACCTCTGCGTTCGGGCGTTATATATCTACATGCTCAAAATATTCGTCCTCGGGCACAGCGAAGAAAGTTTTTCAACATTCGCCAAGAAAGATTTCCTTGAAACAGTCAATCTCAACAACCTTAATCTAGTCGTCCCGAACGTGAATGATTACGGCGAGGCCAGGTTTTTCATGCAGCCGCTGCAGGCGACGGGGGAATTTCCCGAGTACGTGGGCACCCTCACCTGGAGGCACAACTCAAAATACCTAGACGCCATCAATCTCGAGTTGATGGACACCTTGGAGCCCCAGCTCTTGCCCCATGTCGTTTATGCCTCTGCCCCGACATCTGTCTACTTTAAGGATTGGATATCCCACACAAATGCTTGCCATAGGAACATCTGGCCGTATGTTGAGGGAATGAGTGATGTCTTAGGCATGAGGCCAAAGAAGACTCCGACCCTATGGGCCAACAACTTCGTCTGCCACCGTGAAGTGATGCGCAACCTCATGGCGCTTTACTCTCGCGCAGTTCCTGCAATAAATGATCTTTACGGCACCAAAATTCAAATACAGTGCGAAGACCCGAGGAGGACGATTGCCTATCTATACGAAAGACTGACCATGACGTACTTCAGCAACCGCAACGACTTGGAAATCAGACAGATGCCAGATTTGTTCTCGAGGTTCGTATTCTTTGGATCTTACACGGCGAACTACAAACAGCTACACGACCTTTGGAGGAAGACCCTTCTAGCTATCGGCGTGAAGCCACACAACATAAGGTCCATGCAGTTCCCCCTGCCTGACCAGCCGGCTTCCGGTGAAGTTCGGTTCAAGACTAGAGTCTACGCGATGTGCCTGATGGAGAAAGTCAGGAATCTCGTAGGTCAGCTCAAGTCCTACAGGGATAGCGGGGAGTCGCACGCTTACGTCGTCTTCTCGGACTGCGACATCTGGTTCCTTGAGCACCGTCAGCATTCTTGGAAGGAGTTGGTATCCTTTGTTGAGGGTTCCGAGGGAGATCTATTCTTCCCCTTTGAAAGAGAAACCGACGAGGGGAAGACATTATTGAACAGCGGATTCCTGATCTTCAAGAGGTCGAATCTCGACAAGGCCATACACTACTATGAGTCGATGATGGCCAGGCTGTTCGCTGATTTCGAGAAGATGTCGGTCTTTGACTTTCTCCAAAGGTATCCTTTCGTGGACCAGACCGTCGTGAATGAGGAGTCTTTTGGCCTCAAGATCACGGCCATACCTCCACGGTGGCACATTCAAGGTGGCTACTTCAAGGCCGAGAACGCCAAGACCGTGCTCTTCCATCACGCCATACATACGCACACCGTGAGGGAGAAGATGGACCAGATAGAGGCCACCGCAGGCAAGCTGCTCGGGTACTAAATTGCGTTTGTTTCTTTATAATTACTGTATGGACAGGAGCTACTGGGAGCTTGAGCTAGACCACCCGCTTTGCCCGAATCGGGATGATCTGCGCATGTACGAGATCCTTCTGGGAATCCGTGGCAGAACCCTGCTGCTGGGCTGCACAAGGCTGCTGCTGCCCCTGACCGACCAGCAACTAGACATCGACCCGTGGTATCAGGCCGACACGGTGAGGATCGGCGACTGGAGGGAAAACACCGAAAGCTTCGACACGATGGTCGGGGACGGCATTTTGAACTTCACGCAGGACCTAGCGGATTCCGTGGTTGAGATGGCCTCGAGGTGCTGCTCGAGGCTGGTCGTCCGCTGCTTCAGTCGGAGGCTGCCACAGATGAGAGTTGCCAACTACTTCCCGACCGTGCGGGATTTCAAGATACCGCCGGAGCTCTATGTCCCGAAGACAGACTATAACTTCTTCAGGTGGAAATTCTGATGAACGCCTGGCACTCAGACCTGGAGCGGCACGTCTGCCAACTCCTAAAGACCTTCGAGACATCGCAGTACAACTTTGTCCCGAACCACAGCCTGTCAGGCAAGTACCCTGTCCTCACGAGGCGAGAGCTCCAGACTATGCCGATGAGGGCTCTCCAGTTCTCAAGCAAGACCTCGGGCTCGACTGGCGAGCCGGTCACCGTGCAGAAAAGTTACGAAGACTACGTGTGGTTCAAGGCCACGAACATTCGCGAGTTGCTCTGGCGTGGCTGGGACGTATCCAAGAAGGCATGCGTGGTCAAGCCTGGCTCTAAGACCTATGACAGGGACGACTGGGCACTACCCCCCAGCAGATTCCGCAACCAGGGAAGCATGCACTTCATGGGCTACGAGAGCCTCGACAGGATACAGGATTGGCTGGAGCAGAAGAACCCGCACTACCTTCACTGCTTGCCCTCGATCGCAAGTCAACTCGACCTCTCCAGACTTCCGAACCTTATCGACGTCAAGGGGACCGGCGAGTCCGGAGGAAGTTGCTACTCATCGGAGGAGTGCGGGACGATAGCTCTGCTCTGCCCGTCGAGCAAGGACAGATATCACGTTATGGAGAACCAATACGTCGAAACCACGCCAGAGGGCGAGATACTCATCACGACGCTGACAAACCCCTACATCAAGCGGTACAAGCACGGCGACATGGCCCTGTTGGGCGAGTGCGGCTGCGGGAGATCGTTGCAGACAATCCTCAAGATCAACGGGCGCGTGAGAAATATGTACGTCGCAAGGGACGGTAGGCGGTGGTGGCCCCTTTTCGGGTCCAGGACCTACCATGAGAAGTATGGGATCAAGCGCTTCCAGATGGTGCAGACCCAGCCGGGCAAGGTCACTCTGAACGTCCTGTGCGACAGCCTTACGGAGGATAAGTCTTCGGCCATCAAGGCCGAGGTGAGGGAGCTGCTGGATCCGACTGTAGACGTGGACGTGGTTGCCGTCGAATCCTTCTCCGCCGGGAAGTTTGAGGAGTTCGTCGGTATGGGAGGGTGAGGCATGACCGAGAAGACCGAATTCCAGAAGCTTGGCGCCAATTCGTTAAAGGTGTACCAGAAGAACGGCCGCTGGGTCTTCGATCACAAAGGGACCGCCTACGACATGGCGCCCGCCGGCATGACCGACTACGCCCTCGACCCGACCGTCGTGGGGGCCGACCGCCTGATCGTGGCCGGGTGCAGGCTGAAGGGGATCCCGTCCCCCGAGTCTGGCTTCACCCTAATTTTTTCGGAGGGGTATTTCCCAAACTCCGACGTTGTGTTCTCATACCTTGAGCCGAAGTTCAACGGATGGGTTTACAGGGTGGAGGAGATGAACCTTAAGGGGCTGATGCTCGGCCAGCGGGCTTGGATTTGCCCATACATGGGCTTCTACTTCGGGCAGCCCCCCTCCACGCTCTACCTCAAGATGGAGCCGATCGATGAGAGTCCTTTACGGTGAAAAGTCCAAGGACAGGTGCGTTCTGTGCGGGCATCTGGGGTCATGCTATTTTTTCCGAATCGACAACCATGGTTCCCTGCACCACGCGTACAGGACACTATATACATTCAAATGCCGGATGTGTTCCGACTGTCGAGACAAGGGGGAGGGCTACGTAGAGTCCCGAATCCATGCCGTCATGCAGGAATATATCGGAGGATGATATGAAGTGTTTCTTGCACGTCGACTACGACCCCCTGCCCAAGATGGCCGGATCGCCCACCGAGGCCGTTGCCATGGCCGAGTCGATATTGATGGAGGACGACGAAGAGCCCTCTAGTACATGGGTCGTGCAATGGAGGCGCGACGACCTGTACCCCGACAGATTCATCTGCTACACCCCCGACCAGCTCGCCCTGGCCTTAAGTGACGTCGGCAGCGTCGTTCTCCAGCGGGTAACACCTGACGGTTCCGTCCTCGGCAAAAGCGTCGAGATATTCACTGACGAGTTGGAGAAAAAGAACGAAAACGAGGCGGTTATGGCCCTTGAGGATGACATCTCCTTTCATGGTTTGGAGAGCAGGTCGGCCCGCCGTCCGAGGGCAGCGATTTAATCATACGAAATCGGCGAAAAACTTCTTGCCTTTTGCCATCCCTTGTGAGATGCTTGTGCCTGCAACTGGCACATGCCCTATCACGGATGGATCAATGAAGACCCATGAGATATTGACTTTTTCTGTGGTTTGCGCCGTGGGC
>Ga0222712_10002850_pt1 | contig 19364 bp, 21 predicted proteins | sample C33_657DmetaG_FD_165043 | JGI IMG/M metagenome (GOLD analysis project Ga0222712, IMG submission 165043) | Estuarine water microbial communities from San Francisco Bay, California, United States - C33_657D | ecosystem: Environmental > Aquatic > Marine > Unclassified | place: USA: California... | reverse complement strand
CATCCATGCCACTGCAACAGATGTATCGAGACCACCAGAAAAGGCGATACCGACCTTTTCGCCAACAGGAAGGGAAGCTAGAACCTTAGACATGACCTCAGTCTAACGGCTTCAGAAGTGAGGCGAGAACAGGTTTTACTTTCCAAAGCGCTACTAACTCTTCGTACTTACGAGTTTCAGCCTGATCGGCCATCGCTCCTGTCTTCACCGCCCGAATCATGAGATTTCGCGGCGTATGTTCTCCCCCAATAAATTCAATTGCTTCAACGCGATATCCGCGCAACTTCATTATCTGCATTCGAAGAGCATCCGTAAGCAGATCGCCCAGACGTTCTTTCATAATTCCATTACGAGTGATGAGCGACCAGGGTTCTGGAATTTCATTCATCTGAGCTTGGATATCGTGGTGGCAACATGGGGCAATTAATGCCAGCTTTGCATCCGAGTTAATCGTCCAGGCAATCGCATCATCTGTTGCTGTATCACAAGCATGCAGAGCGATAGAAACATCAGCGCCCTTAATTGTTGTGTCGGCAATCTCTTCTGCACGGAATTCGATTGTCTTCTCAATTCCGAGTTGGCGGGCAATCTCATTGTTGCGATCACGAGCAGCGGTACGGACATCGATTCCAATAACCTTTACAGGCATTCCCTGTGAGCGCAGATACTGATGTGCAGCGAAGGTCAGATAGGCATGACCGCAGCCAAGGTCAACGATGGTGAGGGGATTATTTTCAGAGGGTTGATGAATCTGCCCTGCAGAAATCGCAGCGCTCAAAGTGGGCATCAACAGGCGCAGGAACTCTTCAACCTGCTTGTACTTATCCATCTTGCTGGGCTTTACATGTCCATTAGCGTCTGAAATTCCGATGGCAACCAAGTATGGGTCGGATGCATCAAGCAATCGAGACTTTGATCGATCATGAGAAAGGTCTTGTTCGCGCTTTGCACTTTCGCGATGAACGAGTGGCTCGCCCTTCTTTGTGATTCGCAGGGCGAGCGAACCTTCGGTGTGCTCAAGCAAAATGTTGGCAAAACCAGCTCGAATGAGTTCAGGAAATGGAGCATCGGCGGGCGCATAGTTCTTTGAAGTCATTTGTCTGCCATCACTATGGCTTACTTGAAGAGCAATACCGTCTTTAAGAGCAACAGGACGTATGTCGATACGCTCATTGGGAGTCTGCATATTGCGGCGACGACCTGAAAGCACAACCCGCACGAGTGAATCAGTTTTGGAAAAGAGCGCCTCGAATTCCGAGAAAGTTGCTTCTAGGTTCTGATCGCTCACATATGTGAGTTTAGTCTTTAACGACAGGTAATTCGACCACGATTGCAAGGCCACCTAGAGAACTCTTGCGCAGAGAGAATCTTCCGCCAAGCTTTTGAATAACAGCAGACATAATGCTCATTCCTAGCCCTGAGCCACCATTTTCGCGAGAGCGTGATTTATCGAATCGATTGAGCGAACGAATATCTTCACGGTAAGCACTACCTGGCAAACCCTTGCCTGCATCTTCAATTATGAGCTCCACGTGCTTGCCATGTGGGGTGAGTGAGATATTTACAGCAACGTTGCTATCTGTATGGCGAACGATATTTGTTAGGGCATTTTGAATAAATCGAGCCATGTAGTCACGAGAAGCTTCGATGAAAATTCCTTGCGAGATTGAAAGCGTCACTTTTCGTTCTGGATTCAAAGTAATGAAATCAGTGCCATGAGAATTCAATATCTCGCTCAGATCGATTGTTTCGATATCGCGCGCACCGCTCTCCCCAAGTTCGGCAAGAAGCAGTAGATCTTGAACTAGAGTCTCCATACGTTGAATCTCGTTGCCTACGCGATTAAATGCACGTTCCTTATCTGAATCTTCTTTCAGCTGATTCTTGCTGAGCATTTCAACGTATCCCTTAATCACCGTCAAAGGAGTACGAAGTTCGTGGGAAGCATCGCCTAAGAACTCTTGCATGCGGGCAAGTGAAGCTGTTTCATCCCGACGATTGATGCGCCTGAAATAGAAGAAAAGTAGTAGCGCAGCCAATGTGTCGATGACAAAGGTGAAGGCCGCAAGGGATTGAAGGTTTGAGCGGAAGTTAGAATCTAGATCATCAGTTGAGCGCGCAATGATGATGAAATCGCCACCTTCAACGAGAACGGATCTAAACCGATAGGGAGCACTTCCAGGAATTCGAACCGGCATCATGGATGCTCGTTCTACGGTCGGGAAATCAGGAGCACCTATGTAGTTAAGAGATGACTCATTAATAATCGTCTCATCGCCTTCGTGAGTTAAGAAGCTAAGGGTGATATCTAATCCAGATTGCTCAATGGCAAAGAGGGCCGCACCAACAGGCTGTGTGGGATTTTCGAATGCGGATTGAGCAACAAATTCAAGTGTCCGATCGACCTTATCAATTTCAGCCCCCTGCGAATGCAGGACCGAGAAGCCTCCAACTCCGACAGTAATTAAGGTAAGGAGTAGAACGGTGACGATACTGATGCGCGAGGATGAGGAAAATTTCACTTCTTCTCCGCTTGAAGCTGAAAGCCAACTCCTCTGACAGTGCGAATTCCTTCAAAGCCATCTCTATGTAACTTTTTGCGAAGGTAGGAAATATAGGTATCAACCACGGTGCTCTCGGACTCGAAAGTAATGCCCCAGACTTCGTCTAACAGGTAAGTCTTACTTAAAACGCGACCTTTACTCTCAAGAAGAACGTGGAGCAACCTAAATTCTGTAGGTGAAAGATCGACAACTTCTTCATTGAAAGTCACTTGATGCGAATCGCTATCCAGAGATATTGGACCGCATGACAGACTTGCAGAAGTAGCAACCGTAAATTGCGAACGGCGCAGAATCGCTTTGATGCGTAGAACGAGCTCTTCAAGGCCAAATGGTTTTGTCACGTAATCATCGGCACCTAAAGTCAGCCCACGAGTGATATCTGCACGATCGCCACGTGCGCTCAGCATGAGTGCTGGAGTGTTGTCGCCGTTGCTGCGGATTCGCTCAACAAATTCAAATCCATCCATCATCGGCATATTTATATCGACAATCAGTAGATCAGGTTTGGTTGTTCGAAGAAGGGTCTGTGCGACCATTGCATCAGGTGCGGTTACGGTCTCAAAACCAGCCAACTTGAGAGCATCACCCAATAAATCACGGACTCCTGCTTCATCATCGATCACCATAATCAATTGGCTCATACCCCAACCTTGCCATGTACAACGCTCAATTGCCACCGACTTTCTACTTCGCACACGGAGCCACGAGGACTTTCACAGAATATTCACACGTCATAAGAATTACTATTGGCGCATGAGAAGAAACCACCGACAGGCAACTATTGCCCTCGCAGCGGCGCTTTTCTCTCTCGCTCTCACTCCATCACACGCAGATGTCACGCCATCGCCAACACCTTCTCCAACTTCAACTTCTTTTAAAGCACTTCAGGAGCAGTACAAGAAGGATCGCGAAGCTTTTATTCAGGCAGTCAAGAACCGCGAACAGCGTATTCGTGAAATTAACTCTGCATTTAAAGCGTCAGTAGATAAAGCAACATACGAAGCAAAGACTTTGATGGCCACAGCAACAACTCCAGATCAGAAGAACGCTATCTCCGCGCAGCGTCGAACCGCTGTTGCGGCAGCAATTGTTGCTCGTGAAAGTGCTGTCGCAGCTCTTGGTTCATTGCCAACGCCGCCTACCGAACCTGTTCGACCTACAAAGATGGCAGCACCTGGCATGAGCGATCAGAAGGCAAAGCCAAAGCGTTAACTATTCGCTTAACTCCACTTTCATAGTTCGCAGAGTCTGTCGATCGTGGCTCTTATCTTTTTCATGAATACGACGAATCTGAAGTTCAATACTCTTTATTGCATCATCGAAAGCTGCAACATCGTTGAAACCTAACGATTCGGCTCGAAGCAAAGGCCCCGAACCGTGAGAAGTGATGACGACTTTGTGGGAATTCTTGCCTTGTCGAGGATTCGCCTCGTGGGTAACTTCTACTTCAATGCGGTCAATTACGACGCTAAAGCGTTCCATTGAATGAAGTTTCTCTTCTGCTATCTCTTTAAAATCAGATGCGAGTTCTGCATGTCGAGTATGGATAATGATTTTCACATCTCCAACAATGTCACTCGGCAAGTGAAAATGTAAGAGGGAAGAAAAAATTAATTAAGTGGCAAGAGATAAACAATGAGTGTCAGTACTGCGGCCAGAGCGAGCGACTGAACGAGGATGGTGATAGCGGTCTTGCGGTCAGCTGCCAGAGCGGCCTTATCGGCTACGCGAGAGATTTTTCCTAGGCGCCCAAAGTTAAATGTGCCCATAAAGCCATAGGCCAGACAGAAGCGCTTACGTGATTGAACAAAGCCAATTGAGAAGACTGCAAGCGGGAGGAAAATTCCCACACGAACCGAAGGCGCTGCATCTGTTGTAATAAACCCTACGAGTGCACTTACGCTGAGAAAGAGTCCGATTAATGCAACAACTTGGCGTTGGCGAACTTCAGCCTTACCGATATTGCAAGAACCTGCAACGTATTGATCGCTCATTTATGCATCTTCGAATTCATCTTCATCAACCCAAGCATCGGTAGATGTGTCATCTTGCTTCTCAACCCACGAGAGAAAAGAGCCGACAGCACGAAATGCCAGAATCGCGACAGTAACCGCTGCGATGAGTCGTCGAAGTGCCTTCATGAGGATAAAAATACTCCTCTTTAAGGATTAGCGCCTCTTTTACGCCTTAGAAAGTGCGGTGTCGATATCTCGCCACAAATCTTCAACATGTTCGCATCCAACAGATAGGCGGATGAGATTTTCAGGAACGCTATCGCTTTCAAGTGCCCATCGGCGTCGACGCTCCCACGTGGTCTCAACTCCCCCAAGGCTTGTCGCATTAGTGATGATGGATGCGCCATCGCATACGCGTTCAGCTGCAGCAGCATCTCCGGTGATCTCGAAGGAGACGATTGCGCCGAAACCTGGATAACGAACATTGGTAACAGAGTTATGCCCCGCCAATTTCTTGGCTAATTCTGCCGCGCTCTTCTGCGCCTGTTCAAAGCGAAGTGGGAATGTGCGAATACCTCGAAGGCCTAGCCAAGATTCGAATGGACCAGGGATTGCGCCGTATGAGACACGTGCATCTTGCAGACGAGCATGCAGCGCTGAGTCCTTCACTGAAAGTGAGCCAAGGATGACATCGCTATGGCCAGCTAAATACTTTGTTACTGAATGCATCACGATATCTGCACCGAAGGTGAGTGGTTTCTGATTAAGAGGTGTTGCAAAAGTATTGTCGAATCCAACTCCCATATTGCGCTTCTTTGCTTCGCCAATAATTACTGAAACGTCAGCGACACCAAGGCCAGGGTTTGTTGGAGATTCAACCCATAAGAACGCTGCACCTTGCATTTGTGCAATTACTTGTTTTGTATCAGTGATATCTACAAAGCGAACTTCAAGTCGTCCTTCTGCGTGATATCGCTTGAGCAGAGCCATCGTTCCGCTGTAACCCTCGTGGGATGCAACAACAGGTGCACCGTGAGGCAGAAGTGAGAATGCAGCAGTGATTGCTGCCATTCCGGATGAGAAGAGCAAAGTAGAAGTGGCCTCTTCAAGGGCGCTGATGGCCTCTTCAAGTGGTTGCCAGGTTTCATTGCCTGTACGTCCGTAATTGATTGGACCTCCGGCAACAAATGTTGAATTGAGCGAAATCGGAATATTGATACCTTCGCCAGCTTGATGACCTGGGCGACCTGATGAGATCGCAAGGGTCTCGGGATGAAGGTGTTCGTTGCTCACCGGATAAGAGTAATCGTTAACGTAGAACTGTGGTGAGGCGATTGAAGGCCTCTTCAAGAATTTCAGGGCTTGTTGCAAAGTTGAGGCGTACAAACTGCGTTGCTTGTGAGCCGAAACGATGGCCTGGAACAAAGGCGACCTTTGCATGCTCAATCAAATGTGTTGACGGGTCTTCGCCAAGATTGAATGAGGTGAGGTCGAGCCAAGCAAGATAAGAACAATGTGGAATCAGATAGCCGACTCCAGGAGTCTTGGCTTCAATCAACTCAGCGACATATTTTCGATTGTGATCGAGTTGAAGCATCAAGGTGTCCAGCCATGGCTCGCCTTTTTCGAAGGCAGTCACTGTGGCAAAGGCTCCGAGCAGGGAGGCTCTGTAATGGGTCGCAGGAGCTATCCCATTAAGAAGCTCGTGCACCTTTTCATTATCGGTGACGATGATTGCGCACTTGAGGCCAGCAATATTCCAACCCTTGCTCGCTGCTGTAATCGTGATTCCAACTTCGCGCGAATTGTCAGATACTGCTAAGAACGGTGTGAATGTCTGTTCGGCAAATGTAAGGGGCGCATGGATCTCATCGCTCAAAACATAGACGTTGTGCTTCTTCGCTAAATCTGCGAGTCGGGAAAGCTCTTCCTTCGTGTACACGCGGCCTAGAGGATTATGGGGGTTACTGATCAGATGAACCTTGATCCCAGATGCGTATGCCTTTTCGATTCCATCCCAGTCAAGAATCCAATGGCTTCCATTGACTTCTACTTCAGATTGAGTCAGAGGAACATCAACTTCTACTAGATGCGTCTCCTGAGACCATGTCCAAAAATTAGGATAGACAGGTTGATTAATTAAAATCTTATCGCCAGGTTTTGTGATCACACGTAGAACTTCAACCACACCAACGCCGACATCGGCTGCGATGCGAACCTGTAGTGGGTCAACTGCCCAACCCCAGCGGCGCTTCGCAAAACCTGCGAACGCTGCGCCCATTTCTGGAATTGATCCAAGGTAACCCAAATCAGATTGATCAATCATCTCGCGAAGTGTTTGGCGAATCGGATCAGCTACTGGGAAATCCATTTCAGCTACTGGTAGCGGAAGAATCTCCTTGGGAAAAGCGCGCCATTTCTCGCTGCGATGTGTCTGCAATTCGGCGAGATCAAGGGCCTTGAGGTGATGCATGGACTTAGTATGTCACTGACAATAAAGTTAATCCATGATCACTGAGTCACAGATGAAAAAGATTGCACGCGACTTAGCGGCTCGTGATGCGAGACTAGCCAAAGTAATTGGGGCACATCCTTTGTGTACATTAGGCAGAAACACCAAGCCAGTCACCCACTTTGAGGCTCTCGTAGAATCGGTAATCTCTCAGCAATTAGCGGTTAAAGCTGCCGACACAATTTACGGACGCGTTAAGGGTTTAGCGAAAGGTCGCATGGTTCCTGGGCGTATTGCCGAAATTTCTGAGAAAGATATGCGGGAAGCAGGTGTCTCGGGCGCAAAGTTCAAAACTATCCAAGGTCTTGCCGATGCTGCGCTGACAAAGCGAATCAATATAAATAAGTTACACGAGATTGAAGATGATCAATTCATCTTCGACCAATTAACTTCGTTGTGGGGCATCGGACCATGGACTGTCGATATGTTTATGATGCATCAGCTCAGCCGCTTAGATATCTGGCCTACAGGCGACTTGGGTGTGCGCCGTGGGTGGGAGAAGATGTATTCCCTCAAGGAAGAGATCGATCCCAAAGCACTTGAAAAGAAGGGCGAGAAATTCCGCCCCTATCGAAGCGTTGTGGCGTGGTACTGCTGGAGAGCGATTAGTTAGCCACCGCTGGAAATGGCACGCCAGTAGATGAGTGGCAGTCATATCCATTCGGATTCTTCTGCAGATACTTCTGGTGGTACTCCTCAGCGAGGTAATACGGAACTCCATCAGCGCTCAGGATTTCGGTGACAATCTGATCAATGCCTTCGCGAGTCAGAGCTGCTTGATAGACATCACGAGTTACTTCAGCCTGAAGTTGTTGTGAATCAGAGGTCGTAAATATTGCGCTGCGATATTGAGTTCCGATATCTCCACCTTGGCGATTAAGTGACGTGGGATCGTGCATCACCCAGAACTCTTCAAGCAATCTGCGATAACTGACGCGAGTTGGATCAAAGGTGACTTCAACCATTTCTGCATGGCCAGTGACTCCGGTGCAGACTTGTTCATATGATGGATCTGGTCGGACTCCACCCATATAACCAACACTTGTCTCGATTACGCCATCGATATTCCAGAATCGACGTTCTGCGCCCCAGAAACAACCAGTTGCAAAATAAGCTTTCTCTGAACTGTTCATAGTCGGATAACCTACCCTTGTACCTGCGCCCCCGTAGCTCAGGGGATAGAGCACTGCCCTCCGGAGGCAGGTGCACAGGTTCGATTCCTGTCGGGGGCACGCGATGTAAATCACCCGTATTTAGAAAATCTCTTTCGCTACCTTCTTGTTTAAATATCTCGATATAGAGAGAATTGGCTCTTGCGCGCAGCACATCTGCCGCTCAATCAAGTTTTGCGAAGAGGAGGTAGAGCCATGGACTGGAGACATCAATCTGCATGTCGTGAAGAAGATCCAGAGCTCTTCTTCCCTGTCGGAAATACCGGGCCTGCCATCACTCAAATCGAAGAGGCAAAGAAGGTCTGTAATCGCTGCATCGTGAAGGATCCATGTCTTGCATGGGCTCTTGAATCTGGACAAGATGCTGGCGTATGGGGCGGTCTCTCTGAAGATGAACGTCGCGCACTCAAGCGCCGTGCTGCGCGAAATCGTGCGCGCCTGGCTGAGAGCGGTCAGTAGTAACTTCCTTAATTGCTTGGGAAGGTAAGTACGGCCCGAGTTTCTTGTTCATCTGTAATCAGAGATAACGTTCCGCGTAATTCATTCTCTGTCAGTGTGCGAACAATCTGTAGCCCCAAGTTGGGTGATGTTGAAATATCAAAGCCTTCAGGGAATCCCACGCCATCATCTGAAATAGTCACGGATAACTCTGAACCATTACTTGAGACATGGATGCCCAGTGCGAGACCTTCTTCGGCTAGGCCATGTTCGAGCGCATTATGAATCAACTCAGTGATGACAAGTGCAAGTGGTGTGGCAATTCGTGGTTCAAGTGAACCCAATTTTCCGGTTCGTTCAATGCGCAGCTCATTCATACGCGGACTGAGTTCGAGTGCATGTGAAACCAGACTGTCGAGAACTTCATCAAATGCAACCGATGAGTCACGGCTGTTGGAAAGTGTTTCGTGCACCAGTGCAATCGATGCGATGCGACGTACAGCTTCATTGAGTGCTGCACTCGCCCCCGGATCTTCGATGCGACGAGCCTGAAGGCGAAGTAGCGCTGAAACCGTTTGTAGGTTGTTCTTTACACGGTGATGGATCTCGCGGATGGTTGCATCTTTTGTGACCAATTCACGTTCGCGGCGACGGAGTTCAGTGACGTTATTGAGCATCACGATTGCACCAATTCTGTCACCGCTCTTAATCAATGGAAGTACAGTGAAATCAATCGTTCCAGCTGCATTTTCGATTTCAACGCGCTTCAGGGATTTTCCAGTAAGACCTAGTGCGATTGTTTCTTCTTGTGCATCAGGGCGAACGCGGGCAAGAGATTGCGCAACTTCGCCGAGTAAATGTCCTTCTACTTCACTCATCCATCCGAGTCGGCTAAATGCAGAACGTGCATTGGGGCTTGCATATGAAACAACACCATTTACATCAAGGCGAATAAGGCCATCACCTACGCGCGGTGCTGGATCAAAGAGAGATCCTGCATCTGGGTAAGGAAAAGTTCCTTCAGAAATCATTCGATAGAGATTATGTGCAATCTCTCGATAGTTAAGTTCCAGACGGCTGGGTTGTCGCATCAGCTCCGAGTTTCGGTGGCGAGAGATAACTCCGATGACATGTTCATCAAAGATAACTGGAATCGTCTCTTCTTTGACCATGAAATCACCCATGGGTTCAGGCTGTGTATCGCGGATGATTTCTGCGCTGGAAAGAGCTTCATCAATATGAGGGCGCGCACCATATGTAATTTCTTCACCGATCACATCGTGAGGAAAGAGCGTGGCCGCAGTTGTTGGGCGAATATGCGCAACAGCAACATAGCCAGTTGGCCAGCTCTTCATATCTTTGCGCAACGGCACCCAGAGAATTAAGTCTGCAAAAGAGAGATCAGAAAGTAATTGCCAGTCGGCAACAAGCTCGCGAAGTCGATGGACTTGATCAGCAGAGAGCGGGCTTCTGCCCTGAACATAATCCTCGATGGATGCCATAAGAAACTACTTCAGCCAGCTATCTAGATTGCTTGTTATCTCTTGTGTTGCAAACCATGTCAGCTCTTCACCATCGTCAGAAACTTCAAAAAGGCATTCGAGATGTTCCCAAAGCAGCGGGGTTAGGAGCGAGATAGACATATCGTGGCTCTCTTTAATGAGTTCTGGCGGTACTTCAAAAGCGAGAACACAAGCTTTGCCCGAAGTTGCGCTCTTCATCTCAAGGGCATCTTCGGCTGCAACCATAGATAGCGTGAATTCGATTTCTTCATCATCAAGGTCTTGGTTATCAACAATAAATTGCGAAGTCGGCGCGTAAAGATCTGAAACATCGAATTCACGGGATTGAGCGAACTCGGCAACCTCTTGAGCTGTCATAGCCAGATATCCGCGCATGAGCCAAGCCTATAAGAAGTTATGAGGCTAATTCACCGGCAATATCTGCGATGACTTTGCGCAAGAGCCCTCGTTCATTGGATTCGATAAGAGGGGAAAGGTTCTCTTCAGCAGCGTTGACACTCCGCGGATCCCAAGGGAGTCGAAGTAGGCGGGTTGGGCGAAGAGGAGTGACTAATTGAAGAAATTGCTCTTCACGAGAAGAGCCTCTCTTCACGTGCGCACTTTGCGCATTGATAAATGATGGAGATGGTTTCATGGGATAGCGGCTGAGTTCATTGATAAGAGCTCTTAGGCGTTCTAGTCCCAAATGGTTGGTCCGACTAAGAATCCACATTTCATCTGCATGTGTTGTTGACCAGATCATCACCTCGCTCCCCCAACGCCGTCCAGTGAGCGATTTACCGAAATCACGAAGTACCCCGCTATCAATGAGAATGAAATCGAATTCAGAGATTGCTCGATCGAGCAGCGATAGATCTTGTGCAATGCTTTCTTGTGTGACTTCTAGAATATGTAACCCCTCAGAAATAGCACGGATTTCACCCGAGGTATTAAGTCCTCTTTCTCCCAACAGCGATGCAAATGAGGCTGACTCTGAATGAGCATCAACAATAAGGACTTTTCTACCAAGCTCGCTAAGTTCTGCTCCAAGGTTGATTGTTAGCGTTGAAGTTCCAAGCGCTCCCGACACTGCGCCCAGAACAATTGTGCGTGCTCGCACCTTTGCGCTATGGCTACTCCGTATCAGTGGGTTACGCAGTGATCCACGCAAAAGAGCGACAAGTTCAAGAGTTGTTGTAGGCCGCGCAGCTGCCTCAGGGTATTTATCTTGAAGATCGTTATGTGCGCGAAAGAGTATGTACTTGGCTCCTTGCTCGCGCAAAAGATCTAGGCCAGCAGAAGTCAGTCCTTCGCAATCAGTAGAGAGAAGAAGCAAAGGCTTATCGGTTGCACTTGTGTCCAAATATGTATTCAGGGATTGAAAATCTAGCGCACGAAAATGAACGTTCCACCCTTGTTCATATAGTGCGCTTGCTACAAAACCTTCGAACTCTGCATCTCGAATTCCTGTGACGGCAATTTGTTGAAGAAAATCACCCATGAGATCTCACGATGACAAGTCTTCCGCTGGTTGTAGCCGATAAGAGTTCTGGGACCGCATCTCGATTTACTGAAATCGTAAGCGCTGCTTCTCCCCCGAAGTTACTTCCCTTGCGATCTAAACCAACAATAAATACTCCGCTCAGAATGTGATTAGGTTCCAGTGCGGCCTCACCATTTGAGGCATCGTGTAGCTGGAAGATTGTGACAACTTCACCCACCTGAAGTGTTGAAGGAATATCAACGCTACGAAGACTAATCGAGAGCTGCTGATTAACCAAGGCTGCCGAATTATTGGTCAGGGCGCTGTTTTCAAGTAGGTCGCCAGGAGCTAATGGGCGTTTGGTAATCGAACCCACTGGATTGCTCTGTTCGCTCAAGTAATTTCCACCAGAATTTCCTAAAGCGACCATCTGATATCCGACGTCGGATTGTTCTAACTGTGTGCCCGCGGCAATAGGTTTGAGCACTACCCAATATTTCTCTCTCTGATTTGCAGCCTTTGACATAGCAAATGAGGCCAGGAGCGCTGCAGCACAGAGTGCGCTGGCAACAATGAGACGAGTTTGGGAATTCTTCTTCTGATTCATGGGCGCAAGATACGAGTGGCTTCACACTATTTTCGCTGAGTTCTCCACAGTAGATCTTTAGTGCGACTAAAAACCATTCTTTCGGGCGATTCATTCATCGCCTTGGTAGCCAAGTATCGGCAGATGACTACTTATGAAAACCTCACAGCGACATATCGATCTCAGGCTCCCATGATGCAGTTGATATCAAGCACTGAAGATCCTGCACTCTGGAGCCATCCTGTTCTCGATCTCTTTGCTCCTCCGGTCATTGAAAGGGTGGAACAGAAAGCAAAGTTGTATCTGGTGCCTTCAACATTTGGTGAAGATCTTGAACTTGATGAGATGCCCATTCCAACTTCAGCATCTGACTTACCTGAACTTCATGCATGGACGATGAAATTTATTGTGAGCGTCATTGAGGTCTGGGCTGGTCGGCGCCAACCAGCACAATTGATTAGATGCTGTCATCGCGTGATTTATATGGAGCTACTTAAGAAATCGGGAAGTCAGAAAGAGATAGGCAAGATCAAGAGCATTCACCAAAGCGAACCTCTAGATGGAATCTGCGAATCCACTGTAATCATCAGGTACAACGACCGCTTTCACGCAGTTGTAATCCGCTTTGAAGGCGTTGATGGACGCTGGTTATGTACGGCGCTACGGATGCTGTAAAGCGTTAGAAATTTAAGAAGCTGCTCCGTGGCAACGCTTGTACTTCTTTCCAGAGCCACAAGGGCAAGGGGCGTTGCGAGTTACATCTCCTGATGAAGTGACTCCATTTTCATCGGCGGCGGTGTACTTCAGCGGCTGTGTTTGTACTGGCTTTTCAGTAACGCCACGAGCCTTTACCTGAGATCCGTCGCCTTCAATGGTTACCTCAACATTAAATACAAGACTTGCAAGCTCTTCTTTGATGGCATCCATCATTGCTGCGAAGAGTTCGTAACCTTCACGTTGGTATTCAACAAGTGGATCACGCTGTGCCATCGCACGTAGGCCAATACCTTCTTGTAGGTAATCCATTTCATAAAGGTGTTCGCGCCACTTGCGATCAAGGACAGAAAGGAGAACCTTTCGCTCAAGTTCGCGAAGAACTTCAGTTCCTAGCTCTTCTTCACGCTTCTTATATGCAGCAGCTGCATCATCAAGGATTCTTGCCTCAAGGAAGTCAGCATCGAGTGCAGATGCAGAACCAACTTCAGCAATAATCTGTTCAGGCGTGAATGAGATTGGATAGATCAACTTGAGCGCAGTCCAAAGCTGGTCGAGATCCCAATCTTCACCGAAGCCCTGCTGCGCTGCAGCGCGAACATAAGCTGAGATTGTTTCTCCCATAAAGTCTGAAACCTGCTCGCCGATATCTTTGCCCTCAAGAACAAGACGGCGCTCACTGTAAATAACTTCGCGCTGGCGGTTCATGACATCGTCGTACTTCAAAACATTCTTACGAATTTCAAAGTTCTGCGCCTCAACTTGAGTCTGGGCAGAGCGAATTGCATTTGAGACCATTTTAGATTCGATTGGTTCATCTTCAGGCAAACCAGCAGCGGCAAGTACGCGCTCGACAATTCCTGAGTTAAATCGACGCATCAGGTCATCTTGAAGTGAGAGATAGAAGCGAGATTCACCAGGATCGCCCTGACGTCCTGAACGTCCACGGAGCTGGTTATCAATACGACGTGATTCGTGGCGCTCAGTGCCTAGGACATAAAGTCCTCCAAGAGCAATTACTTCTTCATGCTCTTTTGCAATCGCAGCTTTCTGCTTCGCAATCTCTTCTGGCCATGCAGCTTCATACTCCGCTGCGTTATCTACAGGTGAAAGTCCGCGGCGCTGTAATTCGAAATCGGCCATGAATTCAGGGTTTCCACCGAGCATGATGTCTGTTCCGCGGCCTGCCATATTTGTTGCAACGGTTACGGCTCCTTTAACACCAGCACGGGCAACAATCGCTGCTTCGCGCTCGTGGTGCTTTGCATTGAGCACTTCGTGGGCAACGCCTGCCTTCTTGAGGAATCCTGAAAGTTCTTCAGACTTTTCAACGCTGACAGTTCCGACAAGAACTGGCTGCCCCTTGCGATGGCGCTCGACGATATCGCGAGTGACTGCTGCAAACTTTCCGACCTCGGATTTGTAGACCAAATCTGGTTGATCGATACGTTGCATATCGCGGTTGGTAGGAATCGGAACTACGCCCAACTTATAAATTTGGTGGAATTCAGATGCTTCGGTCATCGCAGTACCAGTCATACCTGAGATGGTCTCGTAGAGACGGAAGTAGTTCTGCAAAGTAATTGTTGCAAGGGTCTGGTTTTCATCCTTGATATCAATGCGCTCTTTCGCTTCAAGAGCTTGGTGTAAACCTTCGCTGTAACGACGGCCTGCGAGCATGCGGCCTGTGTGCTCATCGACAATAAGAAGCTCGCCATTCATAACTACGTAATCCTTGTCGCGCTTGAAGAGTTCCTTCGCGCGAACTGAGTTGTTGAGATAGCCAATCAAAGTTGTATTTGCAGCCTCGTAGAGATTTTCAATCTTGAGAAGTTCTTCAACCTTAGTGACGCCTTCTTCAAGGATGCCGATGGTCTTCTTCTTCTCATCTACTTCGTAATGTAAATCGCGCTGCAATTTCGTTGCGATATTGGCGAATTCGACGTACCACTTGGTTGCCTTATCAGCAGGTCCGCTAATGATGAGAGGCGTACGGGCCTCATCAATCAAAATCGAGTCAACTTCGTCCACTACTGCGAAGAAGTGATCTCGCTGTACGCAATCTTCGAGAGACCAAGCCATATTGTCGCGAAGATAATCAAAGCCAAATTCGTTATTTGTTCCGTAAGTGATATCTGAGAGATACGCAGCGCGACGCTCGGTAGGTGTCATGCTGTTAACAATGACGCCAACAGTCAGACCTAAGAATCGGTGAATACGGCCCATCCACTCGCTATCGCGCTCTGCGAGATAGTCGTTAACCGTGACGACGTGAACGCCGCGTCCTGCCAAAGCGTTGAGATAGGAAGGAAGGGTTGCAACAAGAGTCTTTCCTTCACCAGTGCGCATTTCTGCGATATTTCCTTTATGAAGCGCTGCACCACCCATGAGCTGAACGTCGTAGTGACGCTGGCCCAAAGTGCGCTTAGCGGCTTCGCGAACAACTGCGAAAGCTTCAGGCATTAAATCATCGAGGGTTTCACCTTGCGAAAGGCGTGATTTAAATTCATCAGTCTTTGCACGCAACTGATCATCAGAGAGTGGAGAAATGGATGCTTCAAAGGCGTTGACCTTATCGACGATCTTGCTTAAGTCGCGAAGAATCTTGCCTTCGCCGGCTCGCATAAGTCGATCGAGAATTGAAGCCATCGGCCTACCTTCCACTTGCTTGTTAACCCCCTTATCTTAGGGGTTCGGCAATGCAGGCTGTTACGGCGGCTATGACCTCAACCCCATTTTCACGCAGGGCCCGGGCACCTTCATGAAGTGTTGCCCCCGTTGTGACGAGATCATCAACCAAAATCACCTTTTCACTGAGATATCTCAGGGATTTCATTGAACCCTCAATATTTAGCAACCTCTGCTTTGCATCAAGAGAAGATTGATCTCTCACCTTTCGAATATGCGAAAGGCTTTCAACCGTTTCAATTCCAGTACTTTTACTTAACCGCAGAGAGAGTTCAGTGATGAATTGGCGACCACGTGATCTTGCCACAGCATGACGTGACGGAATCGGAACCAACAAACCTATTCCCCTCTCCTTTGAGCAGAAGTGAAAAGATTTCTGAAGTGCTTGAACCAACAAATCATCTGCCAACTTAATATTGTTCTCTTTTGCAGCCAACAGGACTTTGCTTGCAACAGATGAATATTGGATTGAAGAGAATATTGGGAAGTACGGCGCAGTTCTAGACCAGCTTCGATAGATATGAGGGTTCCATTTACTTCTGCAGTGTGAGCAGATCTCTAGGCCCAATGCAGAACAACCGAGGCATCGAACAGGAAAGATGATTTCTTGTAGCGACTTAAGACTCTTCATCTCTGCATTCTCTCTGCAGATCAGTTACGAGTTAGAGGTAAAAAGTTTCCTCGTGGAAATCTTTTGGCGCAGCCTTTATTGGACGCCCATCAATCACATCTCCCGCTCTACGTGGCAAGGTGAGCACAAAGTGAGCGCCGAGTCCTGGTCTTCCCCACGCATCAAGTTCGCCGTTGTGAAGTCGTGCATCTTCGAGCGCGATTGAGAGACCGAGCCCCGTGCCGCCTCGAACGCGCGCACGCGAAGGATCTGCGCGCCAGAAGCGGTCAAAGACTCGAATCAGTGCTGACTCATCAAGTCCGGAACCGAAATCACGAACTCCGATACCAACTTCACTCTCTGTCGCAACGATTGTGACGACAACTTCTTTGCCATCGGAGTGATCGAGCGCGTTAGATAAGAGGTTTCGCATGATGCGCTCGACGCGTCTGATATCTGCTTGAATTTGGACGACAGGAAGTTCGGTTTCAATTCGGATTCCAGAGTCAGTATCAAGTTCTCCTACTTGGAAGTCCTTTACGCAGCGGTTAATGAGTGCCACAACATCAAAGTCAACAGGTTCAAGAACGGCTACTTCAGCATCAAATCTACTTACCTCTAATAGATCTTCAAGGAGGCGTTCGAATCGATCAATCTGCGCAGCCAAGAGCTCTGAGCTACGTGCAACGAGTGGATCAAAGGAGGCTCGCTGGTTGTAGATAACTTCAGATGCCATACGAAGAGTTGTGAGCGGAGTTCGGAGCTCATGAGAAACATCAGATACAAATCGTTGCTGGACGCGAGAAAGGTTTTCAAGTCGCGAAATCTGCTGCTCAATAGATTGCGCCATCTCGTTGTACGAATTGGCAAGAGTTGCCATTTCATCCTGCGATTCAATACGCATGCGCTGACTGAAATCACCTTGGGTAAATTGTGTTGCGATTCGGGCAGCTTCTCGCACTGGGCGTACAACCTGACGAACCACCAGCCAAGTAATCATTCCGATTAAGAAAATAAGTGCAACACCTGTAAAGAGCAGTGAGTTTCGAATGAGGTCAAGAGTTTCAGTCTGGCTTGTCAGAATAAAGGCGATATACATTTCATATCGTCCTGCAGTTGGAATGTTAATTCTTTCTCCAACAAAGAGGGTATTGCCTTGGCTCACTTGCGCCGAACGCAATTCTCCGTACTCGTATTGAAGATCGGTCCCTTTTTGAATTCGTTCACGTAGTGCTTGTGGCACTGATTCAGACTTAATCAAACTCGAAGACATCTCATAAGAGACTTTTGTTTTACGTTCGCCTGGAACTTTAATGAAGATAACTTCACGCCGGCTCTGTTCTGAGCTTTGCGTCGTCGAGCTAATAATCAAATCAGCTAGGGCCTTCTTGCGCTCTTCAACTGAATCTCCCTGTGAAAGAAGCATCTGATATTGCGCGTTAAAGAAGGTGAACCGTGCTTCAGCGAGTGCCGAATCAAGGCTCACTTGCTGGATTCCGTCAGATAGGCGTGAATAGAGCGCAGATCCTGTTAGCGAAATAACGCCAAGGGAGAGCATGACCGTCGAGAGAATAACTTTGGTCGCAAGTGATTGCGAAAGCTTTCTACGAGCACCCATGTTGTGTGAGCCCTTTACGCTGGGCCGCCCGCCTTATAACCAACACCTCGTACCGTCATCACAATCTCTGGATGCTCTGGATCGTGTTCAATCTTTGACCGAAGACGTTGCACGTGCACATTTACAAGGCGCGTATCTGTGCTGTGGCGATATCCCCATACTTCGCTCAAGAGAGCATCGCGGGTAAATACGCGACCTGGATCTTTTGCCAATGCAACGAGAAGATCGAACTCAAGACGAGTAAGCGCAATCTTCTGCACACCACGTAGAACTTCGTGGGCTGTGACGTCGATAGATAAATCTCCGATGGTGAGCAGACCAGTAACGTCGGCATTTGTTCTACGAAGTCGAGTACGAATCCGTGCAATTAATTCTGCCTTGTCGCGGAAGGGCTTCTGCATATAGTCATCAGCGCCAGCTTCTAGCCCACGAACAATGTCTTGGGTTTCACCTTTGGCGCTGAGCATCACAATGGGAACCATTGATTCTTGTCGAATCAATCTGCAGACCTCAATGCCATCAATTCCTGGCAACATCACATCAAGCAAGACGAGGTCTGGAGGATTATTTCTAAATACCTCCAGCGCCTCATCTCCTCGACTGACAAGATCTACATCAAAGCCTGAACTTGTGAGAACAATTCCAAGCATTTCTGCAAGGTCTTGATCGTCATCGACGACCATAACCAGGGTCATTTATGAACCGTGCTCCCAAGAGTTGAGGTACATATCTTGAGCAGGTGTAAGTGTGTCGATGTGACCACCCATTGACTTGAGCTTCAGTGAAGCAACTTCCTTATCAATGTATGTAGGAACTTCATGAACGCCCGCAGGAAGATTCTTTGCTTCCTTAACAAGGTATTCCGCTGTGAGTGCCTGATCAGAGAATGACATATCCATTACTGATGCTGGGTGACCTTCAGCTGCTCCTAGGTTTACAAGGCGACCTTCTGCAAGAAGAAGTAGGCGACGGCCATCCTTCATGACGTATTCGTCAGTCTGGTGACGCATCTTCTCGTTCTTTGTCACTGCATTCTGCTCGAGCCATGCAACATCGATTTCAATATCGAAGTGGCCTGAGTTAGCCATGATTGCGCCATCCTTCATAACAGCGAAGTGCTCATCGCGAAGTACATCGCGGTTTCCGGTAACGGTGATAAATACATCGCCGACCTTTGCAGCATCAACCATTGGCATAACGCGGAATCCCTGCATCATGGCATCTAGTGCCTTAGTTGGGTCAATTTCTGTAACGATGACATCTGCGCCCATACCCTTTGCGCGTTCTGCAACGCCCTTACCGCAGTAACCAAATCCTGCAACGACGACGATGCGTCCTGCAAGTAGGAAGTTAGTTGCACGGAAGACTGCATCAAGAGTTGATTGACCTGTTCCGTAACGGTTATCGAACATGTGCTTTGTATCGGTGTCATTGACAGCGATCATTGGGAATGTCAGTGCGCCATCTTTAGCCATCTGGTTAAGACGAATAACGCCTGTTGTTGTCTCTTCGCATCCACCAG
>Ga0222712_10002849_pt1 | contig 19370 bp, 11 predicted proteins | sample C33_657DmetaG_FD_165043 | JGI IMG/M metagenome (GOLD analysis project Ga0222712, IMG submission 165043) | Estuarine water microbial communities from San Francisco Bay, California, United States - C33_657D | ecosystem: Environmental > Aquatic > Marine > Unclassified | place: USA: California... | reverse complement strand
CTATAAGAATTTTGATAATGTCTTTGTAAGCCAACGACTACGTTTAATTTTTTTTGTTTTGCAATTGCTGCAGTCGCTAATACTTTTTGAACTCCTGCTGGATCTGTTGCAACAGGCTTCTCCATAAATACATGTTTACCTTGTGCAATAGCTTCTTCAAAATGAATTGGTCTAAAACCTGGAGGTGTTGCTAGTATTACAACATCTGCTAATGCAATAGCTTTTTTGTAACCATCAAAGCCAGTGAATTTTCTTTCTTCCGGAACATCTAATCTCTTTGCTAATTCACCAATACTATTATTAATTTCTTCTGTTAATTCTTTGTGGCAGTTATCTAAATTGTCCTTAAATGCATCACACATAGCAACAATTTTTACATTTTGTTTACTAGACAAAGCTTGCATTGCGGCGCCAGTGCCTCTTCCGCCACAGCCCACCACAGCTACTTTAATAGTATCTTCTGCTCCAGAAAAATAATTTGCTTTTGATAAAAGCGGAGCTGTCATTAATCCGCCAGCAATTAAGCCGCTATTAATAACAAAGTCTCTTCTTGATTCATTGTTTTGGTTTTTCATACAATCGTTTTTATAAGTGAATATAGTTATTGAAAAAATTATTTACTTCTTCTTCTGTTGGTTGCTTGATAGGTCTTACTAATCTAAATCCAACTTGCTTAGCTTCTGTTAACCACCATTTACTTTTTGGTATTTGTGGATCTCGTCTATTCCAAATAGGATCTGAATGAAATCTTTCAGAGTTTTTTAATTGTAGAGCATTGTCCATAAAACTTCCACCCTTTAATACTTTTGGATATTTTGCGTTATTAGCAGGAATCATAGGATCCTTTGTAGGCATTGTTTCCAGGCTGTTTTCTGTATAATGATCTAATGTCCATTCTAACATATTACCTAGTATATCATACAGGCCCCATGGGTTAGGTAATTTTTGACCAACCTTATGATATACGTTTTTGCTATTTTTTTGATGCCATGCATATTTATCAAGTAAGGCTGAGTTGTTACCAAAAAAATAATTGGTGTTGGTTCCTGCTTTACTTGCATATTCCCACTCGGCTTCTGTTGGTAGTCTATAAAATACTTTCGTCTTTTGGTACAGCCACTTACAATACATCAATGCCGATAATTGTGACATACTATTGGCAGGATAACCACCTTCTTTTCCCATACCCCATGAAAGATCTACATATTGAGGACTAGGTCTTGTAATAGCGTCCAGCTTTGAGTTCTGACTTGTTTGTTCATCTTTTAAAAAAATATCAAACTCGTCTCTTGTTACTTCAAATGCACCCATCCAAAAACCACTTATCTCTATTTTTTTGTTGGTATTGCCAATTGTAAAATTTCCGGTTGGAATGGGCACCATTTTAAAATATAAAGAAGAGCCCGGAATTAATTGTTTGTATACTGTAAATTCTTGTGCGAAAAGAGCATTAATAAAAGCCAATAAAAATATAGGAACGAAAATTTTTTTCAAGTCAATCGTTTTGATTCTTTAAGTTAATTAAAATTTTAATTCAAATAAGCATCAAAGCCCTTGGATTTAAAATATTGAATTGTTTTGCCCTTTTGAACAGCTATTAAAATTTGCGCATTGTATTTGGCTGCTAATTGTAAAGAGGCATTGATAGATAAAAGACTACAAGCAGTAGAAAGCCAGTCTGCAGTTACCCCATTGGAAGCAATAACCGTAACATTTTTAGGTATTTCTATACCATAACCCGAGAGTGGATTAATTATATGGGAATACCTATGACCATTGTAGATAAAAAACTGAAACGTATCTCCACTAGTGGATACGGCTTTATTACTAAGGCGAATACTTGTTGCAATTGTTTTGTTTTTCTCTCGGAGCTGGTTAATACCAATCTGCCAGTATTCATTAGCAGGGGCAACTGTTACAATTTTACCTCCCGCATCTATCATTGCATATTGAACGCCTTTATTTTGTAAAAAATTCAATGCTTTTTGAGCCACAAATCCTTTACCAAGGCTTCCAAGATCTAGTCTCATAGCTTTATTGGGAATATATATTAGATGCTTAATGCTATCAATGATAATTTGGTTTAATCCAATTAATTTCTGTGCTTCTAGTATTTGCGCTTTAGTAGGGAAAACCTTTTCTTGTCTTGCATTTCTCCATAAAAGGCTGAGTGGCCCAATGGCAATATTATATGCTCCTTTAGTTTGATAATAAGCCTCTTGAGCAATTAACAAAATCTCTTCAAGTACCGGACTAATTGGCATAGGTTGTGAACCTGCATGCTTATTAATGATCGATAACTCACTACTGCTATCATAATCACTTAAGATATGATTTAATGAATCTATCAATTTCAATGCTTCTTTAGCTAGTTGTGTTGATTGTACACTATCTAGTTGTCCTTTTTTAGCACCAATAATTAGTTTTAATGGGGAACCCATTTTATCTGCATAAAAGGTATACTTATTGTATTGACCAGTTACAGAAAAAAAATGGATACTGGCTATGAATAGTAGAAAAAGAAATTTATTCAAGTTGTTCTTCTAATTAGTTATACTTAAATTTAAGGAATTAAAAATTAAAACATGGAGCGTCGTAATTTCTTAAAACAAAATTTAATGGTATCAGGAGCATTATTGAGTAGCAGTGCATTTGCAAATACTACAGCATCTCCTTTAGCAGAGGCAACTTTTAAATTAAATTATGGATTTCATGATGGTATGTTTAGATCCCATGCAGGTGATGACTTTATCGAGCAAATCAAATTTGCGCATAGTATGGGTTTTAGATCTATAGAAGATAATGGCATGATGGGTAGAACACCTGCAATGCAAGAAAAAATTGGTAATACGCTTGCAAGCCTTGGAATGACAATGGGCGTGTTTGTTATTAGCTTTGACAATTGGCCATTAAGTGTTTCCATGACAAGTGGTGATAAGACTTGGAGAAAAAAATTCGTTGACTTTTGTACAGAGTCAGTAAATGTTGCAAAAAGATGTAATGCTAAACATATGACAGTGGTTCCTGGAAATTATGATCACTCAAAGTCTTTGGATATGCAATTGGCAAATGTGTTAGAAGCATTGAGACCTGGTGTGGAAATTTTAGAGAAGAATAATTTAGTAATGGTATTAGAACCATTGAGTGATACACCAGAATTATTTTTAAGACATTCAGATCAAACCTATGCTATATGTAAAGCAATGAATAGTAGTGCTTGCAAAATTTTATTTGATATGTATCATATGCAAAGAAATGAAGGTAATATTATTGCTAATATGGATAAGTGTTGGGACGAAATTGGATATTTCCAAATTGGAGACAATCCTGGTCGCAAAGAACCTGGCACTGGTGAAATGAATTATAAAAATATCTTCAAACACATTCATCAAAAAGGATATACAGGTGTCATGGGAATGGAGCATGGTAATGCTGGTGCAGGTAAAGAAGGAGAATTGGCATTGATTAAAGCGTATAGAGAAGCAGATAGCTTTTAAATAATTAAATCATTATTAATTGAATTATATGAAAAAAGGAATTATTGCAATTTTATTTTTAGTAGCATTTGTACAACTAAATGCACAAAAAAAATACGAAGCGAATTGGGAATCTTTAAATACAAGAAAAATTCCAGCTTGGTTTAATCAAGATAAGTTTGGCATCTTTATTCATTGGGGTGTATACTCTGTTCCAGCATTTGCTCCAGCTTGGTCTAATGACGGCTATAGTTATGCTGAGTGGTATAGATACAGATTATTTGAAAAGAAAAAAGAGTTCATCGATTTTCATAATAAAAATTATGGCAGCGGTTTTGCTTATGAGCAATTTGAACCTATGTTTAAAGCGGAAATGTTTGAACCAACTCAATGGGCAGATCTATTTAAAAAATCCGGTGCTAAATATGTAGTACTTACTTCAAAACATCATGATGGTTATACTTTATGGAATAGTGCAGAAGCTGATAGAGATTGGAATAGACCATGGAATGCTGTAACAGGAACGCCTAAAAGAGATTTATTAGGCGACTTATCTGAAGCAGTTAAAAATAGCGGATTAAAAATGGGTTATTATTATTCTTTATATGAATGGTTTAATCCAATGTGGTTACATGATAGAAAGAAATATGTTGAAAAACATATGACGCCACAGTTTAAAGATTTAGTGACTAAGTATAAGCCTTCTGTTATCTTTTCTGATGGTGAATGGGATATTTCTGATACAGCATGGAAAAGCCCTGAGATATTGGCTTGGTTGTTCAATGAATCTCCTGTAAAAGATAATGTTGTAGTGAATGATCGTTGGGGAAATAATACTAGAGAAAAGAATCACGGCGCTATGTATACTACTTCTGAATATGGCAGCGGAATGGATGCAAGTATTATTTGGGAAGAGAGTCAAGGTATTGGCAGTTCTTATGGTTATAATAGAAACGAACAATTAAAAGATTATAAGTCTAGTAGAGAATTGATTTTAATGTTAAATGATATTGTTTCAAGAGGCGGTAATTTTTTATTAGATATTGGTCCTGACGCAGATGGTAATATTCCTGTAATCTTACAACAAAGACTATCTGATATTGGTGATTGGTTGGAAGTGAATGGCGAGGCGATTTATGGGACTACTGCTTTTAAGAAGCCAGCTCAATGGACTATAGGAAAAATGCCTGCAAAAAAATCGGCGAGCTTTATGGCAGATTATAAAGTAGCAAAACTAGTGGTGCCAAAAGCAGATAGCGCCTATATTGAAAGTTTCTTTACCAAGAAAGGAGATGATTTGTATTGCATCATGCCTAATTATCAAAACAGTATTACTTTAAGAGATGTACAAGCAAGTGCAGATGCAACATTAACCATATTAGGTTCTAAGCATCAGCCTACATGGAAAAGAAAGGGTAAGAATATTGTTGTGGACTTATCTTCTTTAAAACCAGGAGATATTAGTACTGCTGGAATTTTTGTAATTAAAATGACCAATACCCAACAACAATAACTATACTTGTATTCCTTGTTTTTTTATTTCTCCGTGCATTACTTTAAACCAAAGTGGTGGCACTAGAGAAAGTAATATCATTCCAGGATATCCCGTAGGCATTTGTGGAGCATTGTCCATATGTCTTAGTACTTGATATTTTCTGGATGCTAAATAATGATGATCGCTATGTCTGCTTAATTCAAATAGCATTAGTCTACCAATAACATGATTGCTATTCCAGCTATGATGTGGTTGTACTCTTTCATAACTGTCTTCACTTGTTTTATTTCTACTTAAACCATAGTGTTCGATATAGTTCACTGTTTCTAATAGCATTCCACCCATTAATGCTGCTGCAATAAATAATAATGTTACCATACCACCCCAGAACCAATACACGCCAAAAACAAATGCTGCTTGTATGATTTGAAATTGTAACATTTCGTTGTGTATAGAAAAAGCAGACTTACCTTTTTTCTTCAAAGCCTTTCCTGCAATATGCCAAGCACTCATATATGTGCCAATTAATGTTTGTGGCCAAAAGGCATACAAAGATTGATTCAATTTTGCAGAGCTTGGATCTCCTGGAGTTGCTACATGTTTATGATGACCCTGATTGTGATCTATATAAAAATGCATGTACAAACTAGTTAGTAAAAGTACTTTAGCAAGGGTTTGTTCAAATTGATTAACCCTATGTCCTAGCTCATGCGCCACATTAATTCCGAATGTGCCACATAGTAATCCCATAGTCATTACTTTTCCTACTATATCAACAGTAGAAATCCCTTCTACAGTGACTGCATTGAAAAAAGTGTATAAAGAATAATACTGCATGATCACTGAGAAGTATAAAATAACATCATATATTTTATTAGTTTTTGCCAATGATTCTTCTACCTCGTCTAAATTTTTAGCATCTGGTTTAATCAATAGTTCCACTCCAGGAACTACAAAAAATGTATATAATAATGGTAGCCAACATAAGATACCATTTCCATTAAATGCTATTAAACCTAATACATATAATACAAAGGGTGTAAGGTACTTGAACGATTTTATACTTCTTATCATAGTATTAAGTTAGACAAATTTTGTAAATTCCATAAAATTTTATCTATGAAACAAGTAATGATAGCCTTGGGATTGTTTTTTTGTATAAGCGCTCAGGCACAGGTGTTGCCTAAAAACTTTAACGATTTGACCAAACAGGTTGAGCCTAACTTGATTGAATGGCGTCGTCATTTTCATGAATTTCCCGAATTGTCTAACAGAGAATTTAATACAGGTAAATACATCGCAGACTATTTAAAATCAATTGGTTTGGAAGTAAAATATCCTATTGCTAAAACGGGAGTAGTAGCTATTTTAAAAGGTGGTAAGCCTGGACCCAATATAGGCTTAAGAGCAGATATCGATGCCTTGCCCGTTACTGAAAGAGTACCAATTCCATTTGCATCCAAAGTGAAAGCTGAATATAATGGTCAACAAGTAAGTGTGATGCATGCTTGTGGACACGATGCGCATACAGCTATTTTAATGGCGACTGCTAAAACTTTAAAAGATATGCAGAAAGATCTTGCAGGTACTGTGGTGTTTTTGTTTCAGCCTGCAGAAGAGGGTTCGCCAAATAATGAAGAAGGTGGAGCACCATTATTAATCAAAGAAGGAGCAATGGATAATCCAAAACTAGATGTAGTATTTGGTTTACATATGGCAGCATCACTACCTGCTGGTATGTTGGCATATAAATCTGGAGCAGCACAAGCTTCTTCAGATTTGTTTAAAATTATTGTTCATGGCAAAGGCAGTCATGGAGCAATGCCATGGGGAAGTGTAGATCCAATTGTTGTATCAGCTCAAATTATTGAGGGGCTTCAACATATTGTAAGTAGACAATCAGATTTAACAAAAGCGCCTCTAGTTATTTCTGTTGGTTCCTTGCATGCAGGTGTAAGAGCTAATATCATTCCAGAGACTGCTCAAATGGATGGCACTATTCGTTCCTTAGATGCTACTATGAGAAAAGAAACACACGAGAAAATTAAACAAACAGCGAATGCGATTGCAGCAGCCAATGGTGCAACTGCAGAAGTAGATATTAAAACCCAAACCTTGGTCAATTATAATGATCCCGCGCTAGCCAAAAAAGCAGCGATCTCTTTAGCAAAAGTTGCAGGCAATGAAAATGTTTTTGAATCTACTTGGACAACGGCTGCTGAAGATTTTTCTTTTTATGGAGAAAAAGCACCTACTTTCTTTTTTAGTTTAGGAGGAATGGAAAAAGGAAAAAAATCAAATGAAGTAGGAGGCCATCATACACCCGATTTTTATTTAGATGAGTCAGGATTTATTAATGGAGTAAAAGCTTTTTGTAATTTAGTATTTGATTATAAAAAATAAAAAAAGGGGGTAGTTTATTACCCCCTTTTTTTATTTAAGTTTTATTCTTTTATAATTTTCCTATCGTTTTTTGTAATTCTTCTAATACATTTTTAACAGCGGTTTCTACTGTTTTAGTAGGAGCCATATCTGTATTATCTAAAATTTCAAATAGAGAACTTAATTTTCTATCAATTTGAGGATACTTGTTTATTGTTTGTTTTCTGGCATCATAACAAGCTTTAGATAAATTATGTTGTCTTTGTAAATCCGCCATAGTTGTTTTTACTCTAGGATCCATTTTGATTTCCAATGGCTGTTCTATTATTTTACTACCCACAGTTATTCTCACTGAATACACGCCAGGTAAAACCCAAGGAGCGTTCGCATCTGGTGCAGTATTGTTTTTTACAGCAGTCATTGGATAAGAAACAGGAATATTTAAAGGTGCATATTTCATATCCCAAAGTAATCTATGCATACCAGCTTTATTAGATAAAATACTTTGTGGTCTAATCCAGTACAATGGAATATTTACTTCAGGAATAGTATATAAAGTATCGGTGCTTTTAAATGTTCTTACAATTTCTTTTTGTTGGTTTAATATATCTACTTGAACTGCTTCGTTTGTTGAAGATGGTAAATAGTATTCTATCATTGCGCCATCTGGAGGATTTTCTCCTGCTGGTTCTTCTGGAGGTAATGGAGTATCAGTATTCATATTCCATCTAACACGAGTAGCCACCTGTGGCTTGAATAATGCTACTTGATTTTTAGTAGCACTGTTTAATTGTCTCAATGAACTAATATTATCTAAAATCCAAAAGCTTCTACCATGAGTACCAATAACTAAATCATCATCTTTAATTACCAAATCTCTAATACTAGTAGATGGCATATTTAGTTGTAAAGATTGCCAATGTTCACCTGCATCAAAAGAAACATATACTGCATTTTCAGAACCTGCAAATAATAAACCTTTTCTTACAGCGTCTTCTCTAACTGCATTAATAGGTTCATTAGGTAAACCTGTTACAATTTTTTTCCATGTTGTTCCACCATCTGTGGTTTTAAAAATATAAGGAGCTTGATCATCACATCTAATTCTATTCACTGCTACATAGGCAGTATTGTCATCAAATCTACTTGCATCAATTAATGACACTTTACTCCAAGAACTAATTTCAGTAGGAGTGATGTTTTTCCAAGTTTTACCACCATCTCTAGTTATATGAATTAAACCATCATCTGTTCCAGCCCATAAAGTATTAATATTTTTATAAGAAGGAGCTAAAGTATAAACCACACCTCTTCTTTTCATAGTCAACATATCTTTATTTGTGTAGATGCCTACACTTGCTGGAATGTCCCAAGCCTCTCTAGATAAATCTGGACTAATGGTTTCCCAGGTATCTCCACCATTGGTGGTTTTGAAAATAATATTTCCGGAGAAGAATAAAGTTTTATTGTCTACTGGTGAAAATAAAACCGGAGCTGTTCTGATAAATCTTACATTACCTGATCTAACCGGTTCTGGTGAAATATTTTGTACCTGACCCGTTCTCTTATCGTACTTAGTAATTTTACCACCATAGATAATATTAGGATCTAAAGGGTCTGCTGCTACGTATCCGTATTCTTCCACACCCACTGGATGCCATTCTCTAAAAGTAATATTGCCATCATTAGATCTTGAAGCAATTCCTACGGAACCACTTTCTTGTTGTCCACCATACACATTATACGGGAATGCATTGTCTGTGCTTACATGATAAAATTGTGCAGTAGCTTGATTATACCAACTTGAAAAAGTTTCTCCTCCATTGACTGTGATAGTACCGCCCTGATCTAATCCAACTGCTATGATTTTTGGATTTGTAGGATTGATCCAAAATCTATGGTAGTCGTCACCACCTGGTGCACCTTTTAAACCTATCCAATTTTTTCCGCCATCTACAGACTTCCACATAACAACATTGGCAGAGTAAACTATGTTTTCATTGGTAGGATCTGTTTTAACTTCTGCAAAATCACTACCTCTGCCCCAATATCTTGGATCTTCTGTTAGTAAATACCAAGACTCTCCACTATCGTCACTTCTATAAACACCCCCTTTTTTTTCAGAATCTACTGTGGCATACATTCTTGTAGAATTACTTTGAGCAATCGTAAATCCTATTCTGCCCAAACCATCTTCTTTTGTTGTTGGAAAGCCTTTATCAATTTTTCTCCAAGTAGTTCCACCATCTGTTGATTTATATAAACCACTTGCTTCTCCATTCCATGCTCCATTTTCCCAAGGGCCCTGTCTTGCTGCCCATAGTGTAGCAAAAACTATATTAGGATGATTAGGATCAATCTGTACTTGAACAGCTCCAGTATTTTCATCTATATATAAAACTTGTTCTAATGTTTTACCTCCATCCATACTTCTATACACACCTCTTTCTTTATTCGGTCCATAAGGATGTCCCAATGCTGCAACAAAAATTCTGTTTTCATTAATTGGGTCTACGCTTAATCCACCTATTTGCTGTGCATCATTTAAACCCAAGTGTATCCAGGTTTTACCAGCGTCTGTAGATTTGTACAAACCATCTCCAATTGATAAGTCTGGTCTTTGTATACCTTCTCCACTTCCTACATAAATTACATTAGGATTAGAAGGTGCAACAATTACATCACCTACTGATCCGGTTTTTTGTGCATCAAAAATGGGATTCCATGTATGACCATAATCTGTGGTTTTCCATACACCACCATTGTTTACACCAATATAAAATACATTGGGTTGAGAGGCCACACCGGAAATACCTACTGTTCTGCCAGCTCTATGCGGTCCAATATTTCTATACTTTAATCCACCAAACAAAGCATTGTCCATTGTTTGTGCAAATAAAGAAACACTAGATACTAATGTTGCTAATAAAAAAAGGGCTTTCTTGCTATTCATATGATTGTTTTATAGTTACTAAATATACTAAATTACAAGAGGTAAATAAAAAAAGGAGGGTAACTTTTGTACCCTCCTTTTTTTATCATTTGTTCCACCAGTAAGTAAATTTTAATACAAATGCTCTATTCTTAACAAAAACCGGTCCTATATAGTAGTTGTCGGTATATACAATGAATAAATCAGATGCAGGCTTGTATCTCCACTGAAATCTAGTATTGAAGTTGATATTGGTTGTCTGCTCATTGTACTGAAAGAAAGTAGTAAAGAACAATTTGTTGGTCATGGTGATATCCACTTTAGGACCTACTAATAAGAAATTATTATTACCCCATGGTTGAGGTAAATCGATATGATTGTACGTACTAGATATATCTATGTTTACATAAGGCTGAATTCTATATCCAATATTAGCAGTCAAACTAAAAAGCTTTCCATCTGCATAATATCCTCCAGTTCTACTTGATAATGTATAAGTGAATCTGTGCTGAGGTGCAGATATAAAGTCAAAACCAATTGTACTCCATTGGTGCTTAGTATGAGCCGCCAATGGTTGTTTCCCAATTCTAGTAGGGTCAAAAGGAGCTAGTAATTCTACATAATCGTTTTGAACTACACCACTTAATGTACTCTTGTCTCTATAAGTGATTAGATAAGTAAATAACTTAGTATTATCTGTTTGATTAAGTGCTGTATTAAAATAATAAGTGGTTAAAAATTGTGGACCATGAGAAAGTACTGAGCCGGTTTTAGGGAAAAACAATCTAGTAACACTTGGATTAATTTTAACATAATTATTTCTTGGAATATAACCCACTTCTGCATTAAAATTATTTCCAACAATTTCGTGTTGCCATGCCAATATCCATTTTTTATTACTGTATTGTAAGTTTCCTGCATTCATTAAATCGTCTCCTGTTTTATTGGGTGTAACAGATTTAATTAAAATTGTTTTACCAGACCAGGTATTATTTTTTGGCGCCAACATAAATTCAAATCCGAAATTTTTATTGAACTCATTACCGGTGCTAGAGCTATTATAATCCAATTGAGATTTATCTATATAAAATAATTCTAGGCTTGACTTTTTAAATAATTTTCTTTGCAAAGCCACTACTGCAAAATTTTGTGCTAATAAATTTTTAGACTCATCCGCACTTGTTTTCATATCCATAATTCCAATACGCCAATTCTTATCCAGCCTTCCGCTCATTCTTGCCCCGAAATCTATATTACTATTTAAACCAATTCTTCGCGAAAAAAATGGCCTAACATTTTCATATCCTAGATTGGAAAATAAATCTGCATTCTCTAGAAAAAATTGTCTTCTTTCTGGAAAGAATAATTCAAATCTACTAAGGTTGGTCACCTGCCTATCTACTTCTACTTGAGAAAAATCTGGATGTATAGTTAAATCTAAATTTAATGAAGAGGTTAAACTAATTTTTGCATCCAAGCCAATATCTGATCTATTTAAAGTAGGTGCATTTAACTTAGCACCTGAATTATTGGCAAATTCTTTAGAAATACTAGATTTAAAATAGGGGATTAAGGAAAAATTATTTTGATGCTCAGGCAATGGTGCATCCCAAATTAAAGAACCAGTATAATTTAAAGAAGCAGTAGGAAATTGTCTTGGAACAGGTGCCCAGCTTGATTTTTCTGTTGTGATTAAATCATTTCTACTAAAATTAATTCCCCATTCCATAATGCCCGCTTTATATCTAATAGATTTAAATGGAATGGCTGCTTCCCAAATATATCTATTGGCATCATTGGTGACATTAGATGTCCATTTATTATCCCAGTTTAAATCAACACTTCCTCCTTCATACATGGTACCATCCCATTGTGCACCTGCAGCATTTGCACCAAAAGCAAAACCATTGGTTAAATCACCATATGTATCCATGAATAAAATGAAATTGTCATTCTTTCCAAAATTCCAATCTCTTTTTAAAGATTCTACCATGTCTTGACCTGCAACAGATTTAAAACAAGTTGCAATGATGTATAAATTTTCATTGTCATAAGTCATTCTAACTTCTGTAGGGACTTTAGCAATACTAGTATCCATAGGTAAAACCATTGCAAAGGGAGAAGTGACTTGTGCGTTTTGCCAAACGGCTTCACTCATGATACCATCGATGGTTATTTTTTCAGCAGTTTTGTGAATGTAATATTTATATTGGCTATTTATTTTTTGTGCAATACTTGAATGAACAAAGATGAATAATACTAAAGAAGTAATGATTGATTTAAGTTGCAAGACTGATGGGTTTTAGTAAATATGATTAGATGTAATAAATTTAAAGTTTTTTAGGCTATTATTTTTATTTATACCTTTATATTACACCAACGAAAACTAATAACAATGGCACAAAACAGAAGATCTTTTTTAAGCATGGCTGCATTATCAGCGGGCGCTGTAACTTTTAGCGGTCAATTATATGGTAAAAGTGTACAAAAGACACATTCGGAATTTGAGATCCCTACCATCATAGAAAATTTATCGCCAATGACTGATGGAATAGTACCTATTACAGAAGCAGAGCGTAAACAAAGAATTGCTAAAGCACAACAATTAATGGATCAACATAAAATTGATGCAATATTTTTAGAAGGTACGGTATCATGTTATTATTTTACTGGAATGCGTTGGGGTCAAAGTGAAAGAACATTTGGTATTGTAATTCCTGCAAAAGGAAGTATTTCATACATATGTCCAAAATTTGAGGAAGACAGAGCGATGGAATTAATTAATCCAGCTTTTGGTACAGAAGTAAGATGTTGGGAAGAACACGAAAGCCCTTATGCTGTTATTGTAGCTGTTATTAAAGACAAGGGTGTTAAACACAATAGAATCGGAATGGAAGAGCGTGTTAGATTTTTTATAGCAGATGGTGTAAAAAAATTAGCAACAGGTTTTGACATTGTAGATGCAACACCTATAACAGCTGGTTGTAGAATGTACAAGACTAAAACAGAATTAGCCTTAATGCAAAGAGCGAGCGATGTAACCATTGAAGCATATAAAGCAGCATTTACAACCATCCGTCCGGGCATGTCTCAGACAGAATTAAGTAATAATATAAGTGCCGCATTTAGAAAATTAGGTTTTAGTGGAGGCGCTTCTGTACAAGTAGGTAAATATTCTGCTCTACCACATGGAAGCATTGTTCCTCAAACTATTCATGAAGGTGATGTGGTGATGGTAGATGGTGGAACTAGTTGCGAAGGATATGCTTCAGACATTACTAGAACAATTGTAGTGGGTAAGCCAACGCAAAGACAAATTGATGTTTGGAATCTAGAACAAGAAGCACAGAACGCTGCTTTTGCAGCCATAAAAATTGGAGCAGCATGTGAAGTTGTGGATGCTGCAGCAAGAGCTGTTATCGAAAATCATGGCTTTAATAAAAATTATAAATTACCAGGATTGCCACATAGAACTGGCCATGGTATTGGTTTAGAAGGACACGAGTGGACTAATTTTGTAAAAGGCAATAAAACGCCAATTGCAGTGGGTATGTGTTTTAGCGATGAACCAACTATTTCTATACCGGGTGAATTTGGCATTAGATTAGAAGACTGTTTATATATTGGAGAAGACGGGCCGCATTTCTTTTCTAAATTGAGCCCTTCTATTGAACAACCATTTGGGTAAATAAATTGGGGCTTATAAAATATAGCCCCAATTTATTTTTTAGTCTTATAATTTTTTTTAATCTACCCATTGTTTTGAAGCACTTGTGCTTCAAAACGTCAATATTAATTATGAAAAAAATAATAGCAAGCTTGATTGCAATCATTGTATTGATAGCATCAGTAAATATTTCTTTTGCACAAACTCAACAAGAAAAAATTAATACAGCAATTGATAATAATCAACATGATTTAGTCAATGAGTTTACTACTTTACTAAGTATACCAAATGTTGCTGCTAATCCAGCAGGTCTTAAAGACAATGCTAATTGGTTAATGCAGTATATGCAATCCAAAGGGATTCAAAATACAAGCTTACTTACATTAGATAAAGCAAATGTTCCTCCTGTAGTATACGGAGAAGTGAAAGTGCCTGGTGCTAAAGAAACCATTATTTTTTACGCGCATTATGATGGACAGCCAGTGGATAGTACTAAATGGTATAAAGGAGTTCATCCATTTGTGCCAAGTTTATATACCAAATCTATTGATCAAGGTGGTACGCCAATGGCTTGGCCAGAAAAAGGAAAGCCTTATGATCCTAGTTCTAGAATTTATGCAAGAGGTGCTTCTGACGATAAAGCTGGAGTAATGGCTATTATTAATGCTTATGCTACATTAAAACAATTAGGGATTAGTCCATCGGTTAATATTAAATTCTTTTTTGAAGGAGAGGAGGAAGCAGGTTCGCCCAATTTGGAACAAATATTAAATAAATATCAGTCAACGCTTAGCTCAGATCTATGGATTATTTGTGATGGGCCAGTACATCAATCTTCTAAAAAACAATTAGTGATGGGTGTTCGTGGAGACACGCATATCGAATTGACTGTATATGGTCCAAAGCGTCCTTTACACTCTGGTCATTACGGTAATTGGGTATTGAATCCTGCAATGGAATTAGCGAGATTATTAGCAAGCATGAAAAACGATAAAGGAGAGATTACTATCAAAGGTTTTTATGATGATGTGACTCCATTAATTGCTGCTGAAAAAGAAGCCTTGTCAAAAATTCCAGCAGTGGAAGAGCAACTTAAAAATGAATTAGGTATTAAAGCAACAGAAAGAACTGGCGCATTAAATGATGCTTTACAATTACCTTCTTTAAACGTTAATGGAATTCAAAGTGCAGGAGTTGGAAAGTATTCTGCTAATGTCATACCGACTAAAGCAATTGCATCTATAGATTTAAGATTGGTGAAAGGAAATGATTGGAAGCGTCAACAAAATAAAGTGATTGATCATGTTAAGGCACAAGGCTTTTTTGTGACAGACAAAGAACCTACTGACGAAGAAAGAAAACTGAATGAAAAAATTTGTACGGTCAATGCTTCTGATGGATATAATGCACAAAAGACATCAATGGATAATGTATATGTAAAGCGCATTTCAAAAGCTATTCAAACAGCTACAAGTGAAACACCGGTTTTGCTTCCAACATTGGGTGGCAGCTTACCTTTATATGTTTTCGAAAAAACATTAAATGCATCTCCTATTACTGTGCCAATTGCTAATCACGACAATAATCAACACGCAGAAAATGAAAATATCAAATTGAAAAACTTCTTTGATGGTATTAAAATGTTTTCTTCTATCATGATAATGTCTAAATAAAAAAAGGAGTCCTGCTTGAGCAGAGACTCCTTTTGAAAATATATAATGAGTCTCCCAAAGGGGACTCTTTTTTTACCTAGGGATTACTTTGAAACAATTGATTGAATAACATTTTATAAGCGCTATGGGTTTGTCCTCTAAATGTAATCTCTGGTCCGAAAACAAATAAATTACCTTTCCCAATATTTGCTTTAAATGCAGCAACGCCGTCTTGTAAATAAGATTGACCAAATGCCCAACCACTTCTTAATGTTGTAGCATTTGAGTACCATCCTAATGGAGTTACTTGCCCGTTAGCAATAGCATCTGCTTGTAATTTGAAAACAGGACTCATATTAAAGTACACGTCTGTCTTCTCTTTCATTCCCCAGTTTGCTTCATAATTAGTAGCTACTGTCATTTGCATTACACTTCCAGGGATATAAAACTTTTCACCAGGTAGTGGTTTTTCTTTTCCACTCACCACTTCAGTTAATGCATTTTTTACTGGTAATTTTAAATGATAAGCTAAATTAGCACTAGAGCCAATAGTGATTACCTTCCCTCCATTTTCTATAAAATTCTTGATGGCAGGAATAGATTTTTCGGCAGTTATTTTACCAACCATTTTATGGAATTCAGTTGGGATATCATTTAAATCTGGTTCTTTTTCATCCCAAGGGCTTGGAGCTTCAGCGGTCATAGCTGGAATGGCGCCTTCAACAAATACAATGGCATCATATTTTGTATTTAAATTACCCTCATTAATTTCTTTCGCATAAATTAAAGAAAAATCAAAATGATGCTTTTCTAAAATCCATCTTAACCATCCAGAAGACATGGATCCTCCGTATCTATCCCAAAGACCAACTCTTAAAGATTTTAATATTGTTGCATCCATTGGAATAGAAGTACTTTCTTCTATTTTCAAACCTTCTTCTTGAATAGCTTTTTGAATGATTGATGTACTTTTTTCATTTACAGGCACAATGAAAGACAATTTATTTTTCATTACTGAAGCGCCAGCTTTTAATAAGTCGTTTATAACAATAAATGCATCGTTCTCTTTAACACTAATTGTATATGCTTTATTATTAGCAACACTAGTTAATTTACCAACAGGCTTTTGAATATCACCATACGTAATGGTTTCAAAAGGTCCGTTAAAATCATCCAAGACTCTGTCAAATTCTATACCCATTGTATAGGCAGGAGTCCAGCCAGCAGCGTCATAAGGTCTTACTGGGGGCCCACCAGGATACATAAAATCATTTGGATGATCCTGTGGTTCAAACATATCTAAAACATGCGGTCTAAATGCTTGGTTAGCTTTTACTATATAAGAACCTGCGGGATAATTTTTTCCTGCAACAGAAAAATTAGAAGAAGCTTTTTGAACTTTAATTCCGCTCTTAATTAAAATATTAATAAAGTCAATTGCAGTATTTGTCTGATCTATGCTAACAATATATCCTCTAGGATCTCTTAGGTTAGCATTTTTATAAATCTGGTCATATGGACTTATTGTTGTTGAATCTTTTCCATATACTTTTTTATCTGCTTTGATTAATTCAGTTAAAGCGTCCGATTTTTTTGGATTTAAAGTCCATGTGTCTTTATTTCCGGCATCAATTGACTTTTTGCCCATAGTATAAATATTCATCAATACCTCATCTTTATATCTTGCTGCATAATTCAATACAGCATAGTTTAAAGAAATAGAATAGTCGATAGAATTTTTGAAATACCATTTTTGTGGCACTATGGGAAATGGTGTGCCACTATTAGGAATTAATCTTGCAGGCAATAAAGGGATGTTCATAGGTGTGGGATTGCCTATGATCTCTGTAAGTATGCCAATGATATTGTGATAATAAGCAGTAGTTCTTAATCCTCCATTCCACCATGTAGAATATACCGATCCACTCTTCATGGTATAGCCTGGTTTATTTTCTGCATTCAGTCTACTGCTCATTGCTGCACCCATGGCATCAATACCAGTTATTAATAATGGATCATATACATAATTAAAAGGGTCTCTATAAGGAGGTCCCGCTACTACCGTGCCTGGAGGGCCTGTTTGGTGATGATTGTATAAAATCTGAGGCATCCATTCGATATATTGTTGGATACTCATATTTTTTGATTCAGACATATTGGTCATGAAGAAATCTCTATTGTTATCATGCCCAATATATTTTTGATACAATCTAGGTAATTGATTGGTGCTTCTTTTTAAAGTATCTGCATTACGCATATACCAATTAGATACTAGTTCTTGTCCATCAGGATTCGCATGCACAAATAGAATGATTGTTGATTTTAATATTCTATTAGTCTCTTCATCGTTTCTTGTAATTATTTGGTACAAGGTTTCAATCCATTGATGAATTCCCACAACCTCTGTAGCATGCAAGCCACCATCAATCCAAACTACAGCCTTGCCTTCTTTGGCTAATTGTGCAGCTTCTGCGGGGCTGAGGTTTTCAGCTCTTGCTAATTTTTGCGAGATAGATTTATACTTTGCTAATTTTTTTAAATTACTTGGGTCAGAAACAATCATCATATAATGATTTCTTCCTTCTTCAGTTTTACCAATGGTTTGCAATTTTACTTTGTTAGATTCATTGGCTATTTTTTTCAAATAAGCCTCTGTCTGTGTAAATGTGGCCAAGTGATAATTGTCTCCAATAGAAAAACCAAAATGCTCTTTAGGACTAGTGATGCCTTGTGCACTTAGATTTAATTGGCTGCAAATAATTAATAAACCCAATAGCAGTCTTTTCATATCGATTGTTTTAATATAACTAAAGATAAATCTTAAGCCCTATTTAAAAAACAATTAATGACGAGTGGGGTTTAATTTATTTTTTCAATGATTAGATAGGCCGCCGGCGTTGCTGGCCTAGAAGGACTAGTTAAAGTTGGGCTGCTCATTAAAATAGAATTGGTATTTTTTACACTATAATAAATTTCTATATAATCTTTGTCGCCTAGGTCCAGGTAATAATTGCCCATAAAGCTATTTTTAACAGATCCACCCTGAATAGTGAACATTTGATGGGTATTGGGATAAGCCGCACTGTTTTTTCTAATCCAAATACTGATTTCATCGTTTCCCAAATCCGATTTGATGAATTGCAGTCTATAAAATACTTTATATATTCCTGCAGTTTGGATGGTTACCCTTGTTGATTGACCAGCAGTGTTATTAGTAATAGTGGCTGTATTGCTAGCTGCTCCAAAATTCCAACTAAGTGAAGTAGCCGAATTCGCCATGGTTATTTGTCTACTAGTATCATAAAAATAACCCCATTCTTTTGGACTAGGGATTGACATTGATAATTGTTGAATTCGATTGCTTAAATAAATAGTATCTGCTTTATTTAATTTCTGATTAAGCCTATTGCTTAAAGAAGCGGTATCTGTTTTATTCAATTTTTCATTAAGTAGTCCAATTGTATATTTAGTTATAGGTTTCAAACTATCTGGTGTATTATTAATTTTATCTATTCCTAATATAAATTTCAAATCTTTAAGGTTGGTTGTGCCAGTTCCTCCCTGGGCCAAAGCAATAGTTCCATTTATATTAGCAGCATGTACCGAGTAAGAGTAAAGCGCATAGGGGCTTGCACTGATTGGATGAAACCCCAATGATATAAATTGTAAATCATTTTCGGGATCAATCTCCACTTTTATAAATCGAATAGATTCTCCCCAGTTGATAGAGTTCCACCCTTCAGTATTATTTATTTTTCCTATTTCT
>Ga0222712_10002848_pt1 | contig 19373 bp, 9 predicted proteins | sample C33_657DmetaG_FD_165043 | JGI IMG/M metagenome (GOLD analysis project Ga0222712, IMG submission 165043) | Estuarine water microbial communities from San Francisco Bay, California, United States - C33_657D | ecosystem: Environmental > Aquatic > Marine > Unclassified | place: USA: California... | reverse complement strand
GGTTGTTCTCAAAAACAAGAAACCCTGGCTGGTGGTAGGAACACCTGGAGGCACTACAATTCCCACTTCAGTGTTCCAAACCCTGGTCAACATCATCGACTTCAAACAAACCAGTACAGATGCGGTGAACAACCCAAAGTTCCACCACCAATGGTTGCCTGACCAGGTAATGGTTGAAAATGATTTTCCAAAAACAGTTCAATCCTCTCTTGAGAAAATGGGATACGCCATCACAAACAGGGGGCAAATTGGCAGAACTGAAGTCATCAAACTGGAGTGGAAAGGGAAAAAACTGTTCTCTATTGAATCGGTTGCTGACAAACGCGGCGATGACCATGCATCTGCCTATTGATATTTTTCGGATTCAATTAACGGTTTAATGCATCAATAGCAGTGAATCTCTAGCGCGTATTGGTTAACTTTACGTCAAACCCATTCTCTGAGAAAAGTATTTAAAATAGGCTCCATTGTACTTGGCGGAATCATCGGACTGATCCTCGTCCTTTGGTTGCTTTTACAAACGCCCTATGTTCAGAACAGGCTTGTTGGTTATACAACAAAAGAGATCAGCAGAACCCTGAAAACCGAAGTCAGAATTGGCCATGTGGACTTTTCCCTCTTCAACAGGTTTTCCATCAATGATTTGCTGGTCCGCGACATTTCCAAAGACACGGTTTTATTTGCAGGAAAAGTAAATTTGAAAATCAGTGATTGGTTCTTTCTGAAGAAAGATATTTCAGTAAGTTATGCTGGGCTCGAGGACGTTTTCATCAATACCCATCGCACCGACAGAACCTGGAATTATGGCTTCATCCTTGATGCGCTTTCTTCAGGAAAACCCGACAATACACAGCAGACCGTCCTCAAACTTGATATCAATGCGCTTGAATTGAAAAGATTGAGGTACAAGGCGATGGACCAGTGGAGGGGCGAAAACCAATTCCTGAGCATCAATTTGCTCAAGCTTTCCGCGAAGTTGATTGACCTGGAGAAGAAGAAAATCCAACTCAATGGCATCATAATCGATCAACCTTTCTTCAGACTCCAACAATATAACGGACGCAGACCAAATGCACTAATTCCCAAAACCGAAATTAGAATTGATGGACAACTGTACTGGAATCCACAGCAATGGGAAATAAAAGCTGCAGAAATATCACTGAACAATGGAAGTTTCAAGTCTGACCTTGAGACGAAAAGAACAGCCTATCCTTATTTTGATGGAGCACATATGCATTTTACTGCCATCAATGCCAAGATCAGGAATTTGAGCCTTGTCAATGATTCGTTGTTTGGGCATTTGCAATTGGCAACAAAAGAAAGAAGTGGATTTGAAGTGAATTCCCTGACAAGTCAAGTTCAGTTGGATCCTACCAAAATGGCCTTCACCGCCCTTTCCATCAAAACCCCCAACAGCAAGATTGGCAATTCTTTTTCAATGGGGTACGAGTATTTTACCGATGATATGTCAGATTTTGTGAACAAGGTGAAGATGGAAGGGAACATCACCAACAGCACCTTAGACCTCAAGGATATTGCTTATTTCGCTCCTGCGTTGAAGGGTGAAAACATAAAGGTTCAACTGGAGGGCAGGGTATCAGGTCCTGTAAGGGACCTGGTTGCAAAAAATGTCAGACTCGAATATGGGAAACTCAGTGCGGTTTCAGGTGATCTGCACATTGTTGGGCTACCCGATGTGGAAAAAACAACATACGAGCTGAACAACGCAAGGGCCATCAGTGCTGCAAACGATCTCTACGCACTGCTGCCAAGCCTGAAGAAATCCATAGGCATCGACCTCACTGCATTGGGTGCAATAGCGTTCAAAGGATCCGTTGCATACAGGAATGTTGATGCCGACATCAAAGGATCCATCAATACAGCCTTGGGTAATATCACTACCAATACCACCATAAAGCAAGCAGGAACCAGTTCCATGCAATTTACCACCACTGGGCTCATCAACGGAATAGAGGCTGGCCGGTTGTTGAACATCAATCAACTTGGCACTGTTGAAGGAACATACGATGTTTCCGGAAAGGGGAAAAACGGCATCAACTTCAATACCCATCTTTCAAAAATCCTCTTCAACAAGTACCAGTATTCCAATATCAATGCTAAGGGCAGTTACCTGAACGAAACACTCGAAACAGCAGTTGACATAGATGATAAAAACCTTATTGCCGCCTTGTCTGCAAGGATAAACCTGTCGGGCAAAATGCCAAGGTCCGTCGTCAACGCGCAGATACACATGTCAGACCTTAGCGCATTGCAGTTCACCAGCATGCCACTTGGTTTTTCCGGTAAAAGCCAAATGGATCTTGTGGGAAATGATCCAGACAACATCAATGGCGCTGCGTGGTTCACAGACCTCACTGTGTTTCGGGGGAACAAGGCATTTGTTTTCGACAGCATTACCATTAAAGCAGAACAGATCGCAGATTACAGGTCGCTGACATTGCAAGGAAAAGACATTGACGCCAAGATGCAAGGACATTTTGAATTTGCCGAATTGCCTGCAACATTCAACCAATACTTCAGCAGCTATCACCCGCTCTATTTCAAGAAAACAGATCCTCCAAAAAAAGACCAGGACCTGTATTTTGACATAGAGCTGAAGAATGCAACATCTTTGTTGAATATTTTAGACAATGGCATGACAGGGCTGGACTACAGCAACATTGAGGGCAGCATCGATACCAGAAACAAACAGTTTAGCCTGACAGCAAAAATTCCAAATCTGGTATACAACAACCTTTCAGTCTATGATTTTGAATTGAATGCAGAAGGAGGAGCAGACAGCCTGTTCATCAATTCCAAAACAAGTTCGGTTGTTTTCAACGACAGCCTTTTCTTCCCCAACAATGAGGTGCACATCAGGTCTTCGAAGGATGTGTCATCAGTGGACATCAATACCTTTTCTTCGGCATCCCAGTATGGTGCAAAACTTTCAGCATCCATCAACAATCTAAAGGATGGCATACTGGTTCACTTCAATCCCTCTTCATTGGTTTTCAATGAAAAAACCTGGAACATCGAAAAAGATGGTGAGGTTTTGATCAGCAAAACCAAGTTTGATGCTAGCAATTTCCGCCTTACCAATGGTGTCCAAACCATTGGCCTAATTACACTGCCACCTGCAGCAGACAGGGAGCAGACCATCATCTTGACATTGGACAAGGTCAACCTGGGAGAACTCTTGCCATTCGTGCTGAAAGAGCCGAAAATTCAAGGAATCACAACAGGTGACTTGACCATTGAAGACCCTTTCAACGACTTGAAACTCTATCTCAACGCCCAGACGGACAAAACCCGCTTTGAAGACGATTCAATTGGAATGACTTCCTTGAATGCCTTCTGGGACAGTAAAGAGAAAAGGGCCAGTTACTTTTTTGAATCAGACAATCCCAATTACCAGCTTGATGTGAAAGGAAAGCTTGACTTAAGGGACAGCAGCATGCAACAAATAGAGACGGATATTGATATTGCAAATGTCAAGCTATCCGTACTGGAACCCTATCTTGGCATTGTTTTCAGCAAGATGGATGGTTTTGGCAATGGCAAACTTCGTATTTCCGGCAACCTGAAAGAGCCAACGCTCACCGGAAAAGTAAAGGTATCAAAAGCAAATGTAACCGTTGCCTACACCCAATGCAGCTATGCATTGATGGATCCAGTCATTGAATTTTTGCCTGGAAAGATCAATTTTGGCAACATACAGGTCAAAGACATGTTTGGAAACCAGGCATTATTGAAGGGCGACCTTGATCATCACTTTTTCAGGGATTTCAGCTACAACATCAACGCCAGTTCAAAAAAATTACTGGTGCTCAATACCGGCAGGACCGACAACAATCTTTTCTATGGAAAAGCCATCGCAAAATTCAACTTTAACATTACCGGTCCGGAAAATCAAATGAAAATGTACGTGAGTGGTGCGCCAGTTGACAGTTCAAGCATCAATATTCTCACTGCAACCAGCAGCAAACAAGCCGAAGATGTTGATTATATTGTATGGCGCACCTATGGTGAAGAAATGAAGAGCAAAGCATCCGAATCGATTTCTAACCTTATCATTGACCTCGACCTCAGTGCAACTCCCCTGCTGAAAATGAACGTAGTGCTCGACGAGCTTACGGGCGATGTTATTTCAGGCATGGGCAATGGCAGCCTGAAAATTCATACCGGTACCAAAGAAAATCTTTCCATGATCGGGAGGTTCAACATTGAAGGTGGCAGCTATAATTTCAACTTTCAGGATGTATTCAAGAAACCGTTCAAGCTCTTGGGCGGCGGGCGCAGCTACATCAGCTGGACGGGAGATCCATTTGATGCAGAGATCAATATCGATGCCCTCTACCTCGCAGAAAAAGTGAGGATGAGTACATTGTTTACGGACCCCAGCAGCTCAACGGTATCTGGAGTGAGTTCAGACGTTTTGAGGGAAATCAGTGATGTGGAGGTGCGCTGCAACCTTTCAGGAACATTGTCAAGCCCCAACCCTACTTTTCAAATTACCATCCCCCAGAACAGTACTGTAAGGAACAACGCAACCATTGATAGCAAACTCAAAAACATCAACAGGGATCCTTTGGAAGTCAGCAAGCAATCCACCTACCTGATTGTTTTCAAAAGCTTTGCCCCGCAAGCCGCAGTGGTGTCCAGCAACCTCAACAGTGAGCTCTTGAGCACCACCATTTCTGGAGTCATCAATGGTATCCTTTCCAACAGTGTCCAAAACTTCTTTTCAAAAGTATTGGGGTCTTCTGTGGATGTAAACTTCAATTACTCGAGAACCCTGACCAATATCACGGGAACAGGAGGAAATACAGGCAGTGGTCAAAACAATTTTAGGGAGAATGTGAGCCTTCAGTTCATCAAATCCATGCTGAATGATAAACTGATCATCACTTTCGGTAGTGATTTCAATTTTGCAGCTGCGGGCGGGAATACCCTTTCAACAGGCTCACAAACCTTTCTTTTTCTCCCGGACGTTAACGTGGAATACAAGATCAGCCCTGATGGAAAGTTCAGAACATCATTTTTTTACAGGAGCAGTTTTGATGTATTGTCCACCTCAGGTAAACGTGACAGGACTGGTGGTAACGTATCCTTTAGGACTGAGTTTGACAGGATATTTGAACGCAAGAAGAGACTTTAACACCGATTCTTTAAATGATTCTCTGATAAAAAATGGCCATTGATGCTGACATTGGCATTTTTATTGCACCTTTATGAACCAAAATGGGCATGATTTGTTAACATTTTTTTATGGATTTAACCTTACAAATCGTAAAATTTGCATGAGAAACAAAAATCAGTTTATGAGAAGACAATTATTTAGCTTAGTTCTTACGCTACTCTTTTCCATGGGAGCCTGGGCGCAGGTAACCACCAGCAGCATCAATGGTATTGTGAAAGATGCTTCCGGAAAGGCATTGGAAGGTGCAAGCATTTCTGCGGTACATACCCCGTCAGGAACAACCTACAATACTGTTGCAAAAAAAGAGGGTGTGTTTACCCTCCCTAATCTCAGGATTGGAGGTCCTTATATGGTAAAAGTTAATTTTGTAGGATTTGGCACGCTGACAATTGAAAGCATCAATCTCCTTCTTGGTGAGCCATTTTTTATCAATGCTGTACTCGGGGTAGTTGAAACCTCTTTGAATGAGGTAACTATTTTAGGGAAAAAGAGTAAGTTGTTGGCTGAAAAAACCGGTGCTTCAACCAACGTAAGTGTCCGTCAACTACAAACCCTTCCTACCATATCAAGAAGTATTACTGACTTTACACGTTTGACGCCACAGGCAAACGGATCAAGTTTTGCAGGAAGAGATGCACGTTATAACAACATACAGGTTGATGGGGCCAACCTTAACAACAACTTTGGCCTCAGTTCAGATCCCCTTCCTGGAGGCGGTAACCAACCCATTTCACTTGATGCTTTTGAAGAAATTGCCATTAATATTGCGCCCTTCGATGTAAGGCAGGCAGGTTTCACTGGAGCCGGTATCAATGCTGTCACCAAAAGTGGTACCAACATCTTCAAAGGTTCCGCATATCGCTATAACAGAAACCAGGATTACAACGGCACCAAGGTAGGCGATACCAAACTACCGCCTTCAACCATATCTGAAAGCCAGAGTTTTGGCTTGACATTGGGTGGACCAATTATCAAAAACAAACTTTTCTTCTTTGCAAGTGCTGAGAAAGAAACACGTGAATTCCCTGGTATTCCTTTCAAGCCAAAAGGCGGAACAGGTGCCGGCAATGAATCCAGTACTTCCGTTGATTCATTGAAGAAGTTTTCTGACTTCCTCAAAACCAAATATGGTTATGAGACAGGGGCCTATGACAATTTCCAGAATTTCATGTCTGAAAACTACAAGATACTCGCCAAAATTGACTGGAACATCAGTAATATTCACAAGTTGACTGTTAAATACAATGAAATGGTGAGTGAGAATGACCAACAGTTGAACGGTAGTTCAGTGCCGAATGGCGGAGGATTCGTCGTTACAGGTAGAGCAGGAACACAGACACGTTTGCCTCAAAACAGATTTGGATTACAATCCATGTCTTTCCAAAATTCCAATTTCCGTTTCAAAGATATTGTTAGGTCTGGTACTTTCGAACTAAATTCCAACTTTGGAGGTAAATTTTCTAATCAGTTTTTAGCTACACTTACCAAAATTCAGGCCACACGTTCATCAGGAAGTAAGGTATTTCCTTTCATCGATATTTTCAATGGTACCGGAAGTAACTACATGAGTGCTGGTTACGAGCCTTATTCTTACAACAACGATGTAATTAATGATGTCTATAGTGTCATCAATAATTCAACCTGGTATAGGGGCAAGCATACCATCACAGCTGGTGGTTCCTATGAGTACCAGAGGGTAGGTAATATGTTCATGCCTGGTTCTCAGAGCTATTATATTTATAATTCTTTGAATGATTTTGTCACCAACCAGGCTCCGGTTTACTATGCATACACCTATTCATTGGTTCCGGGTCAGAAATCCATCTATTCAGCTGAACTAAAAATCGGCCAGTTGGGTGTTTATGCACAAGATGAAATTGCTGTCACCGATAACCTCAAGGTGACAGTAGGTGTCAGGGGAGATCTACCTATTTATCACAGCCAACCATTGGAGAATCCCAAGATTACTGAAATGAAGTTCCCTGATCAAAATGGCAACCTTGTCAGCTACAACACCGGAGCTTTCCCCCAAAGCAAGATGTTAATTTCACCCCGTATAGGTTTCAGGTGGGATGTCGAAGATGACAATAAACTAATCATTAGAGGTGGTACAGGAATCTTCACTGGAAAGATACCGTTTGTTTGGCTTACCAATATTCCTACTAACACCGGCATGTATCAATTCGGCACAAATGTAACAAATGGAACTCCAGCTGGAATAACAGCACTTCAAAACTACAAGTTTGATCCCAATCCTGATGCCTATGCGAGCAGATTCCCTACAACAGCGGGCACCTCAGTACCTGCCAATATTGTGGTATCAGATCCCAACTTCAAGTTTCCACAAATATTCAGAACCAACCTCGCATTTGACAAACGCATTGGAAATGGATGGACCTGGGGTATGGAAGCCATTTTCACCAAAGATCTCAATGCGATTGCAATGCGCAACTTGAACGAAAAGCCCACAAACGGACAATTATCAGGAGCAGATAACCGCTCACGTTTCAATGCAAATACAACTGCTGAGAGAAGGTTGTACCCAAGCCTTACTTCTGCGATTGCACTCGAAAACACTAACAAAGGAGGTGGATTCTCTTTCACTACACAGCTTTCCAAGTCATTTAAAAATGGCTTTTACGGATCTTTGGCCTATACCTATACCACTTATCTTGATGTAACCTCAAATCCAGGTTCACAGGCCAGCTCAGTTTGGAATGCCAATCCAACTACCGCTACCCAGAATGCCCTTCAACTTTATAGTGCTGCGGGTGTGTTACCCAACAGGATCATAGGTACACTTTCTTACCGAAAGGAATACCTGAAGAACCTGGCCACAACCATTTCCCTATTTTATGAAGGGGCAACTCTCGGCAGGTTCTCCTATGTAATAAATGGTGATATAAACTACGATGGCAACAATACGACCGACCTCATGTATGTTCCAAAGGATCCATCACAAATCATCTTTGTTAATCAGGCCGCAGGAACTGGAATCACAGCAGCAACTGCACAGCAGCAGTCTGATGCATTCTTCCAGTTTATCAATAACAGCCCCTACCTTTCTAAAATAAAGGGGCAGTATGCTGGAAGGAATGAAGCAACCCTGCCTTGGTATGACAGGGTGGATTTCAAAATTCTCCAGGATGTATTTGGCAACATAGGCAAGCGTAAAAATACTATCCAAGTTAGTCTTGACATCCTAAATTTTACCAATTTTCTCAGCAGCAAATGGGGAGTAGTGAAAGCTACAACCGTAAGAAATCCATTGATTTTCGATTCACTCGATCCTGTTTCTGGATCACCTAGGTATCGTATGACTCAAATCAGTGGCCAACTGGTAACACAGCCGTTACAGACAGTATATTCATTTGCCAGCACTTGGAGTATGCAATTTGGTATCAGGTATATTTTCTAATAGAATTACCTATTCATAAAAAAATAACCCCGGAAATTCCGGGGTTATTTTTTTATGAATAGGCTAAAAGAAATTCATTTAGGGATGCTAACCAACAAGAAATCTATACACAATCAAGCATTAGACCTCATCTGTTCTACTAGACTTACAAAAGCATCTATACTCAGTGCATTATCAACGCGAAAATCCCCTATTCTTGTCCTTCTGAGGGAAGACAAATAAGCTCCGCAGCCCAATGCATTTCCAAAATCAAAGGCCAGGCTTCTGATATAAGTTCCCGTGGTGCAAACAACCCGAAAATCAACCCTCGGAAGGTCAATGTTGGTAATTTCAAATGTTGAAATGGTAATTTTTCTTGGCTCCATCTTGACTTCCTTTCCCTTTCTTGCCAATACATAAGCGGGTGTACCCCCTTTTTTAATGGCAGAATGAATGGGGGGAGTTTGCATGATTTCTCCAATAAAAGCAGCCGTCGCAGCCTTGATTTGCGCCGTTGTGAGTTGGGAAACATCCGACTGGAAAACAGGCTCACTCTCCAAATCGTAGGTTGGAGTAGTCGCTCCCAAAGTAAAACTCCCGGAATATTCTTTCTCGGCAGCCATGTATTCATTTATCTTCTTCGTGAATTTACCCGTGCACACAATGAGCAATCCCGTGGCAAGCGGGTCAAGGGTGCCTGCATGACCCACTTTGCTCACTTTGATCAATATCCGGATTTTCTTTACGACATCAAAAGATGTCCATTGAAGGGGCTTGTCGATCAACAATACCCTCCCTTCCAAAAAGGATTGATTGTCAATGGGTTGATTTTTCTGTTGCATTGTTGCAAATGTACTGCGTAAAAAAAACCATGAGCAATATTTTATTGGATGTTCCACCGTCAGGATTTTATGGTTTTTAGCATTCATTTCTGTTTCTTTTATCCAAAACATACCAAATTGACTTGCGCATCAAGATAAAATCAGGAAATTTGGGACATGAACAAGCTACAAACGCTATTAACGGCTACTTCTGTTGTTTTTTTCTTTGCATGTGGAAATCAGCAGCAAGAAACACAGGATTCCGCTGAAAATGAAAAAACAACGATTGAAGCACCGGTCAACATTCCTTTTACCATCATCAACTCCTACCCCCATGATACTGCTGCATTTACCCAGGGACTGGAGATATACAAAGGCGTTTTTATTGAAAGCACAGGGCTTTTCGGAAGATCAAGCCTGCGCAAAGTTGACATCAAGTCGGGCCGTATTTCAAAAAACCAAAAGATGGACAGTGTTATTTTTGCAGAAGGGGTAACAGTATTCAATGATACCATTTACCAACTCAGCTGGGAAAATCATCTCATTTTTATGTATGAAGTGAACAATTTCAAGTCTTTGGGGAAATTGCCGTGGAGTGGAGAAGGATGGGGCATTACACACGATAGCATCAGCCTTATCATCAGTGAAGGTTCAGACAAACTCTATTTTGTGGAACCGGGAACACTGAAACCAAGAAAAGTGGTCAGTGTGAAAGACCAATTTGGGGCAGTCAACAATTTAAATGAACTGGAATACATTGATGGTTTCATTTATGCTAACCGATGGCAGTATGACTACATCGTGAAAATTGACCCAAACAGTGGTTTTGTGGTAGGCACCATCAACTTACAGGATTTCCTTCAACGCAACAGCAAGACAGATTTGGGTTATCTCAAAAAAGCAGGATCAACCGCAGAGCAGTCGGGAGCAGTTTTGAATGGAATAGCCTACAACAAAAACGACAAGACAATTTTTATTACCGGAAAACTCTGGCCAGAAGTTTTTGAGATCAAGCTTCAATAGTTGCAGATGCAATAACCCCTCATTCAAGCCAAATCTTCAACTATTTAAATTATTTTTGTAAGTATACGCCATTACACCAAACCCACAACAATCCAACAATGATTGATTCCTTTGAGAAAATTCCCATTTCCATCCATCAAAGCAGCAAAGAGGCTACCAAAATAATTGCCCGGGAGATTTCAGATCTTATCAGAGAAAAAGCAGCTCAGGGGAAGCAATGTGTTTTGGGAATGGCAACAGGATCAACCCCGAAGACCCTTTATGCCGAGCTGGTGAGGATGCACAGGGAAGAGGGCCTGAGCTTCAAAAATGTCATCAGTTTCAACCTGGACGAATACTATCCCATGAAACCGGATGCTGTCCAGAGTTACCATAGGTTCATGAACAGTTTTCTGTTTTCACATGTGGACATCGATTCCAAAAACATTCATATTCCTGACGGCACTATAGAGAAAACAAGGATTCACCAATATGCATCTGCCTACGAACAGGCCATTGATGAAGCAGGTGGGATTGACTTACAAATACTTGGCATTGGCGTGAATGGCCACATTGGATTCAATGAACCTGGAGCAAGCAGAAATTCCATCACCAGGATTGCGGCATTGGAAAACAGTACAAGGATGGCCAATGCATATGAGTTTGAAAACATTTCACAAGTTCCCAGGCTGGCTGTAACCATGGGCATTGCATCCATCTTGAAAGCCAAAAGAATCGTGCTGATGGCATTTGGTGAAAACAAGGCAAATGTTGTTTGCGAAGCCATTGAAGGTCAAATCACAGATGCTGTGCCCGCATCTTTCTTGCAAGAACACTACAATTGCACTTTTTACCTTGATGAAGCATCCTCACAGGAACTGACCAGGTTCAAAGCACCATGGCTGGCCGGACATATTGATTGGACGGAAAAAAAAATTAGAAAAGCAGTTTGCAGCATGGGCATTGCACTGGGGAAACCATTGCTGATGTTGACAAAAGAAGATTACCTCAATGAGGGGCTTGCAGACTTGCTTGAAAGACATGGTCCAGTAGCTGAGGTCAATCTTCGTGTATTTAACGGACTCAGGGATACCATCACAGGTTGGCCCGGTGGCAAACCCTATGAAGATGTTCCACGCCATCCTGAAAGAAGATTTCCGGAATCAAAGCGGGTGATCATCTTCTCCCCTCACCCGGATGATGATATCATCTCTATGGGAGGAACCTTTATCCGACTGGTTCAACAGGGTCATGATGTGCATGTGGGTTACCAGACTTCTGGGAACATTGCCGTCAGCGACGAGTTTGTGATGCGGCAGATCGACTTCGCAGTAGAATTTGATGACTATTTCGAAATAGACAAAAGCAGGGCAGGAAACATTTGGAAAGATGCAGCGGCTTTCATCAAAACAAAATCACGCTACCAAAAAGACATACCTGAAATCAGGAGCATCAAAGGCATGATTCGCAGAACTGAAGCCCGGGCAACCTGCCGTTATGTGGGCGTAAAGGATGAGAACATGCACTTCATGAACCTTCCATTCTACGAAACAGGGTTGATAGAAAAAAATCTACCCACTGACCAGGACGTTCAAATACACATGGACCTGATCCGAGAAATCAAACCACATCAAATTTTTGCTGCCGGGGATTTTGCAGACCCACATGGCACACACAAGGTTTGTTTTGATGTCATGTATACTGCACTCCAACGGTTGAAAGCAGAAGGTGATCCTTCCGTTGTGGATTGCAACCTCTGGTTATACCGTGGCGCATGGGCCGAATGGGACATGTGGGACATCGACATGGCCATCCCCATGAGTCCTGATCAGGTATTGCAAAAGCGCAATGGCATCTTTATTCACCAATCACAAAAAGATGGGGTTGTTTTTCAGGGAACTGACAGCAGGGAGTTTTGGCAAAGGGCCGAAGACCGCAATGCAGAAACCGCGCAACTGTTTGACCAGTTGGGGCTTCCCCAATATGCAGCGTTGGAAGCCTTCATGAAATTTGACTATTGACCCAATTTTTTGTGAATTGACTTTACATTCGGTTGAAGATTAACAGTCTTCGCCTACCTTACAGCTGAAATTTCATTTTAGTAGCCCATTCAATATTTTCAATGATAGCCATTCTTGCCTTTTTCTTCATCCATTGGTTTTTCTCGCTTTTTTTTCACACCTTCTTCCTGCACAGGTATGCCTCGCACCAGATGTACCTCACCAAGCCCATCTGGGAAAAAACATTTTACTTTCTGACCTGGTTTTTTCAGGGCTCGAGCTATCTTGTTCCCAGGGCCTACGCAGTGATGCACCGCATGCACCACGCCTACAGTGATACTGAAAAGGACCCGCATTCACCCCATTTCTTCAAGGATGTTTGGGACATGATGATGCATACAAGAAATATTTACAATGCATTTCTTGTTGGCAAAAATGTACCCGATGCAGTATTCACCAAAGACTATCTTCCAATTTGGAGCAAGATGGATAAAATTGGAGACAGCCTAATCACTCGAATGCTGTGGATTGCCGGATATATAAGTTTTTATATCGCGTATGCCCCTGCCTGGTACTGGTACCTGTTGCTTCCTGTTCATGTGCTGATGGGGCCAGTTCAAGGAGCAATCGTAAACTGGGTTGGCCACAAATATGGCTACTCCAATTTCGACAATGGGGATCATTCAAAAAATTCTGAACGCTGGGGCATTTTCCTGCTGGGCGAACTTTTTCAGAACAACCATCATTTTTACCCTAAAAGAGCCAAATTCGCTGTCAAAAAGTATGAATGGGATCCTACATTTTTCATCATGCGTATCCTGAATAAGTTGGGAATTATTCAAATTCAATACCAGCTGGTGTCCGTTTAATTTACAAAACTCGTATATTTGCAACCCACCAAGGCCCCGTAGCTCAATTGAATAGAGCATTTGACTACGGATCAAAAGGTTTCAGGTTTGAATCCTGACGGGGTCACGAAAACCACTGTAACTGATGTTATGGTGGTTTTTTTATGCTGAAGCATTCTACAGAAAGTCCCTTGAGTCTAAACAGTATTCAAGTAAAGAGCTTTGAAAGCTTATATAAAAAATAAAAATGTAATTTTTTATACCTTGGGAAACAAAACAACTGCACAGAGCACAAGCCATTCACAAAATGCACTATTTCATTTATAACCCCATAGCTGGAAATTTTGGACCGAAAAAGCGTTTGGCACTGATAGAGTTTATCAGAGCGAATCCCAATAACATCATATTAGAAACAAAAAATAAAAATGAAGAATGCGAATTGACCCAAAAGGCAATTGCACTTGGTGCAGAAAAAATCATTGCCGTAGGCGGTGATGGCACCATCAATAAAGTCGCTTCAATTTTAGTAAAAACAGATATACCTCTTGGAATAATACCAATGGGATCCGGCAATGGTCTTGCGCGACATTTGGGAATTTCCATGAATCCCCAAAAAGCACTTAACACAGCTACGCATGGTAAAACAATACAGATTGATGCTTGCACACTTGGCGAAAAGCTGTTTTTTTGTACTGCAGGTATAGGATTTGACGCTGCGGTTGCTGAAATTTTCGACAAAAGAAAAAAAAGAGGATTACTGAATTATATTCTTGCCATCTTCATTGCCATTAAAAATTTCAAACCAATTGATATAGAAATTGAAGAAGGGAAAAAAGAAACCCTTTTTTTGCTGACCATTGCCAATGCAAACCAATATGGCAACAATGCTTATATTTCTCCTTTCGCAGATATACAGGATGGAAATTTTGAAATCATAAAAATCAAAAAGTCGAATCCATTCTTCCTGCTAACATTGGGAATACGACTTTTCTTGAAAAATATACACAAATCCAGAAATGTAGACATTTTAACAGCAAACAACATTTGCATTGATTGCCCGTCAAATCAACCATTGCACTTGGATGGTGAAAGCCATATAACAAAAGAAGAAAAATTAAAAGTGAGCATTTTACCCAATGCCTTGAATGTGATTGTTTAAATTTTTATTCTGATATCATTGAAAAAGATATATACCAATATATATTCTGCACTTTTGGCCCAACTCGGACTCTCCTTCTTGCTATTACACTTAACGCGATACCTTTTTTACTTTTTGAATTATAATTATTTCCCCGAAATCAAACTCAGCGAGTGGCTAAATATCATTTCAGGTGGGGTAAAATTTGATTTGGCGGCAGTTATTTATACCAATTCTTTATTTATCCTTTTGCAAATACAACCCTTCCCGTTTAGGCACAAAATGGCGTTTCGGAAAATTTCAGGCTCAATCTATCTGATTACAAACATGCTGATGCTTGCTTTTAGCATGCTGGATATGGTATATTTTAGGTTTACACTCAGAAGATCAACTTGGATGATTTTCAAGGAGTTTTCAAATGAAAATAATATCACAACCATACTCCTTAAATCTTTGTTGCATTACTGGTACATGCTCCCCCTTTTCATTGCATTTTCATTCCTTCTGGGATGCGTATTTAAAATAATTTCAAAATCTATTGAAAAAAAGACTCAAACAACCTATTTGCACATAGGTAATTTTGCCATGTTGTTGTTGATTCCAGTCCTTGCAATTGGAGGAGTGCGTGGGGATTTTAAATACACCACCAGGCCAATCACCATGAGCAATGCAGGGGAATACAGCAAGAATCCTGTATTGGTTCCGCTCATATTGAATACACCATTTTGCATTTTCAGAACCATGCAACAGGAATTCTATACAATAGAGAATTATTTTAAAGAGGAACAGGTTGCAGAATACTTCAATCCCATTAGGAACCTTTCAAAAAAAGAATCGTTCAGGTTTAACAATGTTGTCATCATCATACTTGAGAGTTTTGGAAGGGAATCCGTGGGCTTTTACAACAAGGAACTGGCAAATGGAACTTACAAGGGTTATACCCCTTTTTTAGACTCCTTATTGGGAGAAGGCAGAACCAATTTGTATTCTTTTGCAAACGGTAGAAAATCCATTGATGCACTGCCTTCTGTACTAATGGGCATACCAGCTGGCGAAATTCCTTTTGTGCTTACACCCTACATCACAAATAAAACAAAAAGCCTTCCAGCGATATTGAATGAGAAAGGCTACACCACTGCCTTTTTTCATGGTGCACCCAATGGATCCATGGGATTCAAAGCGCTTAATAATTTGATAGGCATACAAAAGTATTATGGCATGAATGAGTATGGAAATGATGCTGATTTTGATGGTACATGGGGAATTTGGGATGAACCATTTTTCCAATTTACCGCAAGGAAACTGAACTCATTAAAACAACCTTTTTTTGGTACTTTATTTAGTGTCTCATCACATGAACCATTCGTGGTTCCTGAGCAATACAAAAACAAATTTGACAAGGGGGATCACCCCTTGAGAGAAACAATAGGATATACCGATATGGCGCTTAGAAGATTTTTTGAAACAGCTAAAACAATGAAGTGGTTTAAAAACACTTTGTTTGTGATTACAGGCGACCATGCATCAATTTCACATTTTCCCGAATACAATACAAGTTGGGGAAACATGTCAGTTCCTATAGTTTTTTACCATCCAGGTGACAGCAGCATAAAAAAAGTAGAAAAAAATATTGTTCAACAGGTTGACATCATGCCATCTGTATTGTCCTACTTGCACTATGACAAGCCATACTTAAGCTTTGGAGAAAATATCTTTGATGAGAACAGAAAAAATATTGCCATCAACTTTCACCATGGATTTCAGCTTTTTGATGGACAATATGTTTTGCAATTGAATGATAAAAATGCATCATCTCTCTACAACTACATCAAAGATCCAAAATTGAATGACAATCTACTTTCCAAGATGAGGTCCAAAAAAGACAGCATGGAAAACACAGTTAGGGCATTCATACAACAATACCACAACAGGTTGATAGATGATAGGTTGGTTGTAGAATAAAATCACCCAATCAATATTTCAAATATTCGCTAAATATCTTTTGCATGTATGCTTTTGCAAAATTGATCTTATTCTCTTTGTTGATTGATGAATCTTTAGAATTGAACGATATCAATCTATGTGCATCCTCATTGTAGCTAAGAGAAAAATCTTTACCCACCAAGCCGAATCCATTGTCCCAATCAAAAAAAGCAAAGCCATCTTTTTGATTGGAACGAAGAAGGTCGTGGCTCCAAAAATTTGGTTTAACCTTTAAGCCAAGTTGGTTCAATATGGTTTGAGAAATATCAGTCTGGCTACCATAAATGGCATTCTTATAGCCGTGAAATTCTTCCTTGATGACATTCCCGTACAGTATCAAAGGTATACGATGCCTTCTCGAATCCCATATTTCGTATTTTTCCAATGGCAATCGATGTCCATGATCTGCCACAATGACAAACAATGTATTCGCGTACCAAGATTGCTTTTTTGCCTCTTTAAAATAGTTACCCAAAGAGAAATCAGTATAGTATGCGGTATTCCTAAACAAGTCGGAAAAACCGTTTCCTTTGAATTTCGCAGGAATTGGAAATTCGAAAGGTTCGTGGTTAGATAAGGTAAGTACCGTTGAAAAAAAAGGGGGTTTATTCGTTTTCATATCTGCAAGATGCTTGTCGAACAAAACACCATCATGTGCGCCCCACTTGGAATTAAAATCTTTGGAATGAAATGAATTTTTATCAATCACAGCATCATATGCATGTGAAATCAGATACGATTTCAAACCAAAAAATTCACTCTCGCCACCATAATAAAAGGATGTATTGTAATTGTTTTTCTTGAACGCTTGAGAAATAGAAGAAAGATGAATTTGCTTATGGTTTTCCCGAATGATACTTCTGGTAGGTTGTGCAGGAAAAGAACTTAACACTGCGATGATACCTTTATCGGTCCTCTCACCAGTAGAATAGAGATGGGTGAAAAGCACTCCCTCTTTTATTATGGATTCTATATTGGGTGTAATTCCAGGTTCGCCACCCAAACTTTCAATAACATCTGCAGTGAAACTTTCCAATATAATGAAGACAATATTGGGTGAAATGGCATCAGGCTTGAGAATATGTATTGAGCTATCTGCTCCTTTTTCCTCTAAAAGAAGCTTTTCCATTTCACCCTGAGGAAAATATACATATCGGGATTTGAGGGGAATTAATTCAAGATAGGTATTCTGCATCAGCTGCCACATGGTATTTGTAGCAAGGTGGTTGTATACAGGAACATTCGAATACTGTGACATGCTAACGTTAATAGGACTCAACTGCCAACCTCCCCGGATACAAAAAAGGTTTAATCCCAGGATCAAAATCGATACCACACTTTTTATAATAACAGTTCCACGGATTGGCGTAAAGTCAGCAGCATCATGCAGTACTTTATTCAATTTGAACAGGAGAATTCCAAGTGATGAATACAATAAAGCAGGAATCAACAATGCCCAAGTAGAACCGGAAATTGCAACTTCATAGGGAAATTCAATAAAGGTGACGATTGCTTTATAGTTTAATTTGGTTCCCCATTCTCGATATAAATTCAAATTCACAAAGCATATGATGAGAAAAAACAAAATGAACAACGGCTGATAAATTTGAAAAAATATTTTTGCCCATGATTTCTTGTCAAAATATTGCAGAAAAATCACTACAACCAAAGGAATAGATATCAGATAGGCAGCCATTGAAAGGTCTAGCCTAAAGGAATTGATGAAAATATCACGAAAATCAATCCAGTGACGAGATGGAAGCTTCTCGATAAAATAAATAACAGATATCAGCCTTTCTAGAAAAAAAGAAAATAGCCAGAAAAAGATGAGCCTTGAAAAAAGGGAGCCCGTGGAACGTAAACTAGAAAACATTTAGAAAATTGTCATATTAATGATGCCTTGTGAATTGAAAACAAAAATACGTGAACACTAGTAAATTCTGCAAAATAATAGACTGCAACCACGTAAACTTCCCTTATTTTTAGGACATGTTGGATCATGAGGGCGTGTTGATATAAATACAACCGATATACCAATTTCAAATTGTCACGAGATATACAAGAAAATGAAAATAATCAATAAGTCGTCTACACTCTTCCTTCTGATCCAGTTGTCTCTCTGGATTTCAGTAAAAGCCCAATTATCCGTGGTTGTCGAGAACAAAACAATTCAAGTTCAATCAGGAAAATTGTCTTACCCCTTTGAGCCTTTCTTCAACGTATTGTACAATACGGCCGATCCTGATATGGCCCTAAAACCAGTGAACATCAAAACGGTCTCTTACAATGTTTTAACCTGGAAAGTGAAGGACAGCAGCAAGGCTGATTTTGTTCAAAAAGGAATTGGAAAAGAAACTGCTGGAGATGGTTTTGATGACCAGATTTTAAGAAAAGCGCCTCAAAAACGGACAGGCGCAATTCACAATGCAGGAGAATCGACGGCGATGAAAGCGAACCTTGTTCGACATTCAGGCGACACTACATTCTTTGATTTTCCTGTTTCCGAAAAATTCATTTTAAAAGCCTATGTTTTAAAATATGCAAAGCCCTACCCCATTTTACATTACGAACTGGAACCTTTGGTGGATGGGTATTTCAGTGTGGGATACACGGGTGCCCCGATTTTGACAGCGGAGAAAGCAGTAGCCATATGGCAACCATTGATCTGGCAAGAAAAAAGGATTCCGGAAAATGCTTTTCTCACACCCGCTTTTATGGCAACACTGCCAACCACAATGGCGTATGACGGCAAAAACACAATAGGTGTAATGGCTTCACCTGATGCCATCCCGTTTCAACCGCTGCCAGTTTTGGCAAACAGCCAATTTGGAATTGGCCTGATGAATGCGCAAAACAATATTCAACCCAGTGTTTATGCGCCGATTCCCGGAGGATACCATTCAAAGATGAAGTCAGGTGAACACTTCCAGTTTACATTACATCTCGTGGTAGAGCCACAGCCAATCAACCGCGCATATGAG
>Ga0222712_10002846_pt1 | contig 19377 bp, 15 predicted proteins | sample C33_657DmetaG_FD_165043 | JGI IMG/M metagenome (GOLD analysis project Ga0222712, IMG submission 165043) | Estuarine water microbial communities from San Francisco Bay, California, United States - C33_657D | ecosystem: Environmental > Aquatic > Marine > Unclassified | place: USA: California... | reverse complement strand
TCGTGGCGCAGCGGCGACTCATGGCCGGGTTCCACGAAAGGATGGCCGACGAAGCTCGCGGCCAGACCCGTGTCGGCGTACACCGCCGGCTCGAACGGGAAGATCGCGCCGACGCCGTCGAGGTCGCGGGCCATGGTGAAGCGACGCTTGGGCTTCCACGCCCAGAGCTGGGGGCTGACGTATTGGATGACCGCCGTCTCGCCGCCGCCGGCGCGGGACAGGCCGGCGCGGCGCAGGCGGTCCGCCAGCCGGAGATTGAGCCCGGGATAGTCGACCAGGATGACGAGCCGCGGCTTCCAGCGCAGCGTCCAGGCCGTCATGCGGTCGAACAGCTTCCGGTAGAAGGGATAGGCCGCGAGGATCTCGACGATGCCGACGGCGGAGAAGCCGGTCATGTCGAAGAGCAGCTGGGCGCCGGCCTCGCGCAGGCGCGGGCCGCCGAAGGCCGCGATCCGCAGGCGCGGGTGGGCCGCGCGCAGGTCCGCGACCAGCTTGGCCGCGTGCTGGTCGCCCGAATGCTCGCCGGCCACGACCAGCACGTCGACCTCGCCCGCGCGCGGACGGTCGAAGGCGCCGGGGATGGCCGGGAAGGCGCTCATCGGCGCGCCATGCCTGCGCGGATCTGCTCGGTGATCCGGATGGCGACGTCGAGCGCGGTGCGCCCCAGCTCCCCGGTGACCTTCGGGCGGCTGCGGTCGCGCACGCAGGCGGTGAAGGAGGCGAGCTCGATGGCGAGGGGCTCGCCCTTCTCGATCGGGATCTCCTCCTTGGCGAAGCCGCCCTCGGCGGCCGGGTCGACGCGCACGGTGTGGCCCTTCTGGCCCATGAAGTCGATGGACAGGTAGCCGCCGGTCTGGAAGACGCGGATCTCGCGGTTCTTCTTCAGCGAGACGCGGCTGGCGCTGAGGTTGGCGACGCAGCCGTTCTTGAAGGCGAGGCGGGCGTTGGCGATGTCCTCGGTCTTCGTGACGACGGAGACGCCGACGGCGTCGATGCGTTCGACGGGCGAGTTGGCCAGCTGGAGGACGATGCCGATGTCATGGATCATCAGGTCCAGGACCACGCCGACCTCGGTGCCGCGGGGGGTGAAGGGGGCCAGGCGCTCGGCGGTGATGTAACGGGCGTCGACGACCGCCTTCTCGAGGTACGACATCACCGGGTTGTAGTGCTCGATGTGCCCGACCTGCACGATGCGGTCGGCCCGGGCGGCGGCGTCCAGGATCTGGGCGGCCTCCGCGAGCGTGACGCAGAGCGGCTTCTCGATGAGGAGGTGGACGCCCTTGGCCAGCAACGGGAGCGCGACCGCGGCGTGATGGTTGGTCGGGACGACGACGCTGACGGCGTCGCAGGCGGCCGCCATCTCGTCGAGCGTGGCGAAGCGGCGGCAGCCGTGCTTGGCGCAGATCTCCGCGGCGCGGGCGTCGTTCGGCTCGAAGATGCCGGCGAGTTCGGCGCCGGGCAGGGTCGAGTAGATGCGGGCGTGGTGCTGGCCGAGCGAACCCGTGCCGGCCACCCCGCAGCGGAGGCGCGTAGCGGTCATGGCCGACAGGATTCAGCGGGCGCGGGGCTTCTTCAATCCGAAAACCCGCCGGGCACGACCTCGAAGGCCAGGGCTTCCCGGTCCCGGCGCACGCGGACGAGGCTGCCGTCCGGGATCTTGCCGGCGAGGAGGTCGCGGGCCAGCGGCGTCTCGAGCTCGCGCTGCAGGAAACGACGGAGCGGGCGGGCGCCGTAGACGATGTCGAAGCCGCGGGCGGCGATCCAGGCCTGGGCCTCGGGCGTGAGCTCGAGGCGGACGCGCTTCGCGGCCAGGCGGGCGTTGAGGCCCCGCAGGAGCAGGCCGGCGATGGTCGCCACCTGCTCCTCGCCCAGCGGGCGGAAGAGCACGACCTCGTCGATGCGATTGAGGAACTCGGGGCGGAAATGCCCGCGGAGGTCCGTCATGACGGCCTCGCGCACGCCTTCGGTCAGGCCGAAGCCCGCCTGCTCGGCGATGTGGCGGCTGCCGATGTTGGACGTCAGGATGAAGAGCGCGTTGCGGCAATCGACCGTGCGGCCCTGCGCGTCGGTCAGGCGACCGTCGTCGAGCACCTGGAGGAGGATGTTGAAGACCTCCGGGTGCGCCTTCTCGACCTCGTCGAGCAGGACCACCGCGTACGGATGGCGGCGGAGCGCCTCCGTGAGCTGGCCGCCTTCCTCGTGGCCGACGTAGCCGGGCGGCGCGCCGACCAGGCGGGAGACCGCGTGCTTCTCCATGTACTCCGACATGTCGAGGCGGATCATCGCCTTCTCGTTGTCGAACAGCTCGGCCGCGAGGGCCTTGGCGAGCTCGGTCTTGCCGACGCCGGTCGGGCCCAGGAAGAGGAAGGAGCCCACGGGGCGCCGCGGGTCCTGCACGCCGGCGCGCGAACGCTGCACGGCCTCGGCGACGGCGCGCACGGCGTCGTCCTGCCCGATGACGCGGGCCTTGAGGTTGTCCGCGAGGCGCAGGATCTTCTCGCGTTCGCCCGCGAGCAGCTTGCTCACCGGCACGCCCGTCCAGCGCGCCACGACCTCCGCGACCTCCTCGGGGGAGACGGTCTCGCGGAACAGGCCGGTGGCGGACTTCGCGCCGGCATCGAGGCGGGCGGCCTCCTTCTCCAGCTCGGGGATCACGCCGTAGCGGAGCTTGGCGACCTCCTCCAGCTTGCTCGCGCGCTCGGCCCGGGCCATGTCGGCCTTGGCGGTCTCGAGCCGGGAGCGGACCTCGCGGACCTTCGTGACGGCCTGCTTGTCGGCCTGCCAGCGGGCGCGGAACTCCGTCTGCTGCTCGCGGGCCTGGGCGAGCTCCTTGCGGAGCGCGGCGAGCCGGGCCTTGGAGCCCTCGTCCTGCTCGTGCCGGAGGGCGGACTCCTCGACGTCGAGCTGGAGCACGCGGCGGTTGAGCGCGTCGAGCTCGGACGGCACGCTGTCGATCTCGGTGCGGATCTGGGCGCAGGCCTCGTCGATGAGGTCGATGGCCTTGTCGGGGAGGAAGCGGGCGGTGATGTAGCGGTCGGAGAGCGTGGCGGCCTCGACGAGGGCGGCGTCCTCGATGCGCACGCCGTGGTGCACCTCGAAGCGCTCCTTCAGGCCGCGGAGGATCGAGACCGTGTCGGCCACGCTCGGCGGCTCGACCAGCACCTGCTGGAAACGGCGCTCGAGGGCGGGATCCTTCTCCACGTGCTCGCGGAACTCCTTGAGGGTGGTCGCGCCGATGCAATGCAGCTCGCCGCGCGCCAGCATGGGCTTGAGCAGGTTGGCGGCGTCCATCGCGCCGTCGGCCTTGCCGGCGCCGACCAGCGTGTGCATCTCGTCGATGAACAGCAGGATCCGGCCCTCGGCGTTCTTCACCTCGGCCAGCACGGCCTTGAGGCGCTCCTCGAACTCGCCGCGGTACTTCGCGCCGGCGAGGAGCGCGCCCATGTCGAGGGAGAAGACGGTCTTGTCGCGCAGGCCCTCGGGCACGTCGCCGTTGACGATGCGCTGCGCCAGGCCCTCGACCACGGCGGTCTTGCCGACGCCGGGCTCGCCGATGAGCACGGGGTTGTTCTTGGTGCGGCGGGACAGGATGCGGATGACGCGGCGGATCTCCTCGTCGCGACCGATCACGGGGTCCATCTTGCCGGTCCGGGCGCGGGCGGTCAGGTCCAGCCCGTACTTCTCGAGCGCCTCATAGGTGGCCTCCGGGTTGGCGGAGGTCACGCGCTGGGCGCCGCGGACGGCCTGGAGGGCGCCGAGGATGTGACGACGGCCGAAGGCCTGCTGCTCGAAGGCCGCGCGGAGCGAAGGGGTCTCGGCGAGCGCGAGCAGGACGTGCTCGGCCGACACGAAGGCATCCTTCATGGTCTCGGCCTCCTCCTTCGCCTTCAGCAACAGCTGATGGGTGTCCGCGGACAGGTTCGGCTGGCCGGGGCTCTGGGCCAGCTTCGGGAGACGCGCGAGGACGCCGGCCGCGGCCGCGGCGATCGCCTGCTCATCCTTGCCGGCGCGCCGGAAGAGCGAGGGCACGACGCCGCCGTCCTGCGAAAGGAGGGCGACGAGCACGTGGGCGGGCTCGAGCGCGGGATGGCGGCGGTTGATCGCCTCGGTCGTCGCGAGCTGCAACGCCTCGGTGGTCTTGTCGGTCAGGTTGCCGTAGGGAGTAGTCATGGCTCGGAGGTTGCACGAACCGTTCCAACCGCGGGAAGCCCCTCCGGGCCCTTTTTCAGAGCTTGTGAACATGGCCTCGGGCCAAATCGCCCGGAACCGGCCTTTTCGGCGGGACAGCCGAAGCGACAACGCGTCGCCAGCGTGACGAGTTGTCGCCCTCCGCGGCGGCCCGGGGCCGCAGTCCCGTGTTGCCCGCGGCGGGCCGCGACCTAAACTGTCGGACGCATGACGTCCGATGCGAAGTTGGCGGCCCTGGAGCGCCTCCTCGACGACCCCTCGCCGGTCGTCCGGCAAGCCGTGGCCGCCGAGGTGAAGGCGGCCGGCACCGCCGGCATCCTCTGGCTGGAACGCGTCGCCGCCAAGGAAGCGTTGGCCGCGCACGCCCATTCGCTGCTGGCCGACCTGCGGACGACCGAGGCCGCGGCCCAGGCCTTCCTGACCTACCTCCGGTCGGACCCGCTCGACCTCGAGCAGGCCTGCCTGCTCCTCGAAAGGGTGGCCACCCCTTCCCTGCCCCCGCAGGCCTACTCGACCGAGCTGAACCGGCTCGCGGCCCGCACCGGCGAGCTGATCGCCGAACCGCTCGACCTGCGGGCGAAGTGCCGGCTGCTTTGCCGGGTGATCTTCGGCGAGGAAGGTTACCGCGGGGCGCAGGAAAGCTTCTCCGCCCCGGCGTCCTCGCTGCTCTCGAAGGTGATGGCGACCCGCCGCGGCATCCCCATCTCGCTCTGCCTGGTGTTCCTGCTCGTCGGCCGCCGCCTCGGGCTCCCGCTCCAACCCGTGGGCCTGCCCGGCCGCTTCATGGTCGGCGTCTTCCGCGGCCGCGAACCGCTGTACATCGATTGCTACGAGGGCGGGGCCTTCCGCACGCGCGCGGACGTCCAGCTGATGCTGCTGGACAACCACCTGCCCGCCGACGACGCGTTCCTCGGCCCGGTCTCGGCGGCGCAGACCTTGGCGCGCTGCTGTCGCAACCTGGTCTCCCAATACGAGGCGCAGGGCGACGACCGCGCCAGCCGTCTCTACCTGGGCTTCGTCCGCGCCCTGGAACAACTCGATGAGCGCGCCTGAGACCCTGACGCTCGCGACGCTGGCCACGGCGACGTTCACCGGCCCGCAGCTCGGCGTGCTGGGGGATCCCATCGCCCATTCGCTCAGCCCGGCGATGCACGGGGCGGCGATCGCCGAGCTCGCCCGGACGCACCCGGGCTTGGCCGGCCTGCGCTACCACCGCCTGCACATCGCCGCGGCCGAGCTGCCCGCGGCGCTGCGCGCGCTGCACGCCCACGGCTTCACCGGCCTCAACCTCACCGTGCCGCACAAGGTGCAGGCCCTCGGGCTGGTCGAGGCGCTCTCGGCCGAGGCGCGGCGCGCGGCCTCGGTCAACACCCTCGTCGCCACCGGGACCGGCTGGGTCGGGCATACCACCGACGGCCAAGGCTTCCTCGAGGCCCTGCGCGAACGGACGGGTCGCCCGGTCGCGGACCGCCCGGTGGTCCTGCTCGGCGCCGGCGGCGCGGCCCGCGCGGTCGCGGCCGCGTGCCTCGACGGAGGCTGCGCCCGCCTGACCATCCACAATCGCGACGCGACGAAAGCGGGGGAACTGGCGGTCGCGCTGGCGGACGACCGGGCCCGCGGGGCCGGCCTCGACGCCTTGACCGAGCTGCCGGCGGAAGCGCTCGTGGTCAACTGCACGACCCTCGGGCTCAAGGCCGACGACCCTTCGCCGCTCGGCGGCGTCGCGCTCCGCCCCGGCCACTTCGTCTTCGACACCACCTACGCCGCGGCGCCCTCCCGGCTCCTGCGCGACGCCCATGCGGCCGGCGCCGAGGGCTGCGACGGACGGCCGATGCTCCGCTGGCAAGGAGCGCTCGCCTTCCGCCTCTGGACCGGCATCTTGCCACCGGCCGAACCGATGCGCCGCGCGCTGGGCGAACCCACCTCCTGACCATGCTCGTCGAACTGCAACGCTTCTCCGCCGACTACCCGCGCCTGACCGCGGTCTTCATCGGCCTCTTCGGCGCCTGCGTCGGCAGTTTCCTCAACGTCTGCATCCACCGGATGCCCAAGGGGGAATCGGTCGTGACCCCGGCCTCCCGCTGCGCGTGCGGCCAGCCGATCCCTTTCTGGTGCAACCTGCCCGTGGTCGGCTGGCTGATGCTCCGCGGCCGGGCCCGTTGCTGCGGGGGCGAGATCTCCCTGCGCTACCCGTTGGTGGAGCTGATCACCGCCCTCCTGTTCGTCTCCGCCTGGACGTTGCTGCCCGGCCCCAAGGCCGCGGTGGCTTTCGTGCTGCTGCCGCTGCTCGTGCTCCTGGCCGGTTGCGACCTCGATGACATGACCGTGCCGGACGGTCCCAACTTCGCGCTCGTCGGCGCCGGCCTCTTCCTCTCCGTGCTCGTGCCGTCCTTGCACGGCCACACCGGCAACCTCGAGGTGCCGGTGCTCGATCGGGTGCTGGCGCTGGCCGACAGCCTGATCGGCGTGGCCGTGGGCACCGCGATCGTGTGGTGGATCCGGACGATCGGGACCCTGCTCGCCGGCCGGGAGGCCATGGGGGAGGCGGACATCATCCTCTGCGCCGGGGTCGGGGCTTTCTGCGGCTGGCAGGGAGCCTTGTTCTGCGTCTTCGGGGGGTCGGTCATCGGGGTCATCACCGCGTTGCCGGGCCTGATTTCCGCGAAATTCATCAAAGGAGAGGACTACGAGGGGGTGGTGCCCTTCGTCCCGAGCATGGCGGCGGCCGGGGCCCTCTGGTTCTTCCGCGGGCCCGAATTGGTGACCGCCTGGCACCATTGGGTGAACGGCTAAGGTTTCTGGCTTGTCACCCCCTTCCCCCCCGCCAAATCTCCCCTCCTCCCCACCATGAAGCAGCTCGCCCTCGCCTCTTTGCTCGCCGCCTCCGCCCTCGTCGGCTGCAACACCTACGACACCCCGAATCACGGCAAGGGCGTCTCCCTCGAACCCAGCCATAACTTCCTCGGCATCATCAAGACCGAACCCGGCTCCTACGCCCCGATGAACAAGGCCTCGATCCACCTGACGACCAACGAGCTTTTCACCCACCGTACGACCACCGGCGACCGCTACACCCTGCTGTGGGGCGCCATCACCATCACCGACTACTAAGTCCGGACTGGACTAGCCTTGCAGAAGCCCCGGATTCGGGGCTTCTTCGTTTGCAGGCCATGATCGTCCCCGGAAGCAATGTCGCCCGCCACCTGCGCCAAGCCGCGCTGGACGAGCCCGAGGCCCTCGCGACGCTCACGCCCCTTTCGGTCAGCCCGGACGGCAACGTCGTCCACGCCCGTTGCACCTTCCGGCGACTCGACCAGGAAAGCGACGCGGCGGCCCGCATCTTCCATGCCGAGGGCATCTCCCGCGGGACGCGGACCTTGCTGGCCGTCCGCCCCGGACACGACCTCATCGTCGCGATGTTCGGGCTGCTCAAACTGGGCGCGGTCCCCGTGGCGATCGACCCGGGCATGGGCTGGCGGTCTTTCCTGGACTGCGTCCGCCATACCGAACCCGAGGCGTTGGTCGGGGTCCGCGCGGCGGTCTGGCTGAGCCGGGCGCCGCTGCCGGCGCTCCGTTCGGTGCGCACCCGCGTCAAGATCGGCACCACGAGGTGGCGGCGGCTGCGGGAACAATGCGCCTCCGCCGAACCGCGTCCCCTCGCCGAGGTCGCGGCCGATTCCCCGGCGGCGATCCTCTTCACCTCCGGCTCCACCGGCGCCCCCAAGGGGGTCGATTACACGCATGGGATGTTCGACGCGCAGATCGAGCTGGTCCGCCGGACCTACGGGATCCGGCCCGGCGAGGTCGACATGCCGATGCTGCCGCTGTTCGCCCTGTTCAACCCGGCCCTACGGGTGACGACGGTGACGCCGTTGCTCGACCCGTCGCGCCCCGCCGCCGCCGACCCGGCGCCGATCGTGGCGGCCTTGCGGGCGGAGAAGGTGACGACTTCCTTCGGTTCGCCCGCGATCTGGGCCCGGCTGGCCGACCATTGCGAGCGGCGCGGCCTGGGCCTTCCCTCGCTGCGACGCGTGCTCATCGCGGGTGCCCCGGTGCCCGACGGCCTGCTGGAACAGATGCGGCGCGTCGCCCCGCAGGCGCAGGTGGACACGCCCTACGGGGCGACGGAATGCCTGCCGGTATCGACCATCGCCGCGCCGGAGCTGCTCGCGGCGCATCGCGAGGCCGCGCGCCAAGGCCAGGGCACCTGCGTCGGCCGGGCCGTCGAAGGCGTGGAGATCCGCGTGATCCGCGAGGTCGACGGCCCCGTCCGGACCCTGGCCGACGCGATCGCGTGCGCGCCCGGGGAGGTCGGCGAGATCATCGCGACGGGCCCGAGCGTCACCCGCTCCTACCACCGATCGCCGGCCGCGACGGCCGCCGCCAAGATCGCGGATGGCGCGCGGGTGTGGCATCGCATGGGGGACCTCGGCGCGCTGGGCGCGGACGGCCTGCTGCGCTTCCTGGGGCGCCGCGCCGAGAAGGTGAGCACGGCGACGGGCGACCTCTGCACGGAGGCGGTCGAGCCCGCGTTCCGGACGCACCCGGACGTGGCCCGCTGCGCGTTGATCGGGCTGGGCGCGAAGGCGCCCTTCATCCCGGCGCTGGTGGTCGAGCCGCGCGAGGGACGTTTCCCCGCCGACGCGGGCGAACGCGAGCGTTTCATCGCCGGACTGCGCGCCGGCGCCCGGGGCAACGCCGCGGCGACGCAGGTGGAGAGGTTCTTCTTCCAGGCCAAGCTCCCGGTCGACGTGCGCCATAACGCCAAGATCCACCGGCTCCGCCTCGCCCGGGAATGGACGGCCCGCCTGCGGGCGGACCGCCTCAACCCCTTGCGCCGGCTTTTCCGATGAGCGTCCCGACCGTGCTCGTCACCGGTGGCGGCGGCTTCCTCGGCCGGGCGGTGGTCGAACGTTGCCTGGCCCGCGGCTACGCGGTGCGCGTCCACGGCCGCACGGCCCTGGCGCCCGACCTCGCCGCCCGCGTGGCCTTCCATCAAGGCGACCTCGCGGACGCCGGGACGCTCGCGGCGGCGGTGCGCGGTTGCGACTTCGTCTTCCACGTGGCGGCGAAGGCCGGGGTGTGGGGCGACTGGGAAGACTACGTGCGCAGCAACATCACCGGGACGGAGACCGTCGTCCGGGCCTGTCGCGAACACGGGGTGCGCGCCCTGGTCTACACGAGCACCCCGAGCGTGGTGTTCAACGGGGAATCTTTCCGCGGCGCCGACGAATCCCTGCCCTACGGGACCGACTTCCTCTGCGCCTACGCGGAGACCAAGGCCACGGCCGAACGGCGCGTGCTGGAGGCGGCCTCGGACACGCTGAAGGTCTGCGCGCTGCGACCGCACCTGATCTGGGGTCCCGGCGACCACCACCTCTTCCCGCGCGTGCTCGCGCGGGCCCGCGCCGGCAAGCTGCGCATCGTCGGCGACGGCGCGAACCGCGTCGACGTCACGCATGTCGACACCGCGGCGGAAGCCCACCTCGGCGCGCTGGACGCGCTCCTCGCCGGTCGCGCCAACGGCAAGGCCTACTTCCTCTCGCAGGGTGAGCCCGTGAACCTCTGGGACTTCATCAATCGTCTGGTCGTCGGGGCCGGCCTGCCTCCCGTCACGCGGAAGATCCCCCTCCGGCGCGCCTACGCGATCGGCGCCGTGATGGAAGGCCTCTGGACCCTCCTGCGCCTGAAAGGCGAACCGCCCATGACCCGCTTCGTCGCGGTGGAGCTCGCCAAGGACCACTGGTTCGACGTCTCCGCCGCCCGGCGCGACCTCGGGCTCAAGCCCGCCGTCGACACCTGGACCGAACTCGACCGTCTGGCGGCGACGTTCCGGGCCGGTGGATGAAGCAAGACGCCGACCTCAATCGACGGGCCCGGCTTCGGTATCGATGACCACGTCGCAGCGCCCGCAACGCGGCGGGCGGCCGGCGGCCACCGCGTGCTCGCAGAGCGGGCAGCGATCCCCCTTGAGCGGCCGCACCGAGGCGACGTCCTGCTCGTGACGAGACCCCTGCGCCTGACGATGCCAATACTCGGCGAGACCGATGAAGAACGGCATGCCCGCCGCGAAGCAGAGCACCCCCGTCCGGTCGAATCCCGGGTTCCGCCAATTCAGCGCGGCGATGAGCAAGGCCAGCGCCAGCATGCCCCAGCCGAACCGGGCCATCCGACGGATGGCCCGCGGGTCTTTCGGGCGGTGGCGATTGACGTCCTTCCGGCAGATCGGGCAAACCCAGGCGAAAGCCTGGCCGGTGCGGGCGAGCGGGATGAAACAGACGTGCATGATCCGGTCGTACTCCATGCCCTCGGCGACCGTCGGCCGCTTGCAGGTGGTGCACCAAGCCGCGCGGCAAGCCACCCGGCGCCCGTACATCTTGTAGTAACCAACATGGAGCATGGGTGAATTGCTTGGCGGAATACCTGCCCGCAACCGACCCCCAGCGCAACCCGCAACATGACACCCCTGAAAAGGGGTCAGGCCGTTCGGCGACCTACCTGTTAGTTTAAACGTCGATTTAACGCTCCGAAACTAACACCCCAACCCACGAACGGCCTGACCCCCTTGAGGGATTTACTTCGTGATGATGTCCAGATCGCAGGTCTCGCAGCGCGCCTTGCCGAGCAAGAGCACCTGCTGCCCGCAAAGCGGACAGACATCGCCCGGCAGGGGCTCGACCTGTCGCGCGGACGCTTCATAACCTCGACGCGCCCGGCGGCGCATCCACCAAAAGCCGCTAACCATCGCCAACCCCAGGATCAGAAAGGGCAATGGGTCGGTCCAATCGAACTTGTCCTTCTTAGGTAAGAAAAGCGCCCCGAAGATGCCGGCGGCGGCGAACAGGATGAAGAAAGCACCAACCAGGACGCCGCACCCGGCAATCGACGACCGGACAGGACGGCGGGCGTCGATGTCGCCGTGACAGTGTCCACAGATCCACCGGGTCGCGGTGCCCACCGGGAGCAACGGGACGAAGAACAAGTGCAGGAAGAGGATTCGGCGGGTCCCGATCGCCAAGACCCCCTGTCGCACGAAGTACACCAAGCGCGCTTGCAGGCCACGCGCTTGGGGAAGAACTGGTAGTGGCCGTAGAGGAGCATACCCGTTCCCCGTCTAGGATTTCCCTCGCCGAAAACAAGCCCAGCCGGACAAATACCCTATGAAAAGGGGTCAGGCCGTTCGGCGACCTACCTGTTAGTTTGGAGGCTCGGAAATGGCGTTTAAACTAACAACCGAAGGCGCGAACGGCCTGACCCCTTTTGGTCGGGGACGCTTGCGCGCCCACGCCTTTCCCCCAAGGGTGCCGCCATGCCCGCCGACGGACTCCAGCCCGACAAGACCTTCGTGGTCACGATGAAGACCTGGTTCGACCAGACCGACGGCCTCGGCATCCTCCACCATTCGCACTACGTGCTGCTGATGGAGCGCGCCCAGAAGACGATGTTCGTCGCGATGATGGGCAAGGACACCCTCGACCCGGCCATCGCCCCCGACGTTTACGTCGTGGTGCGCGATATCGACCTGCACTACCTCGCGCCGATCCGGCCGGAGTGCGACGTGAAGCTCATCCTGAGCGTCCGCAAGGTCCGCGCCGCCGGCCTGACGGTCGACTTCGAGTTCCGCAGCGCCGACCACGCCGTCCTGCATGCCAAGGCCTCCCGCACGGTCTGCCGGATGGACGGCACGACGCACCAGCCGGCGGCGTGGTCGGACGAATTCCGCGCGAAGCACGAGGCGTTGGTGAGGTGAAGAGTGGTGGCAGAGTGCTGGGGCGAGTGCAGAGTCGAGTGCAGAGTGCTGAGTCGAGTACTGGGTCGAGTGCTGGGTTGAGTGCAGACGTTAAAGGAGCAGGCAGGACTCAAGAACGGTCGCTACCGTCGTCCGACGTGAGTTTCGCTCTCCGATAGCGAACGAGACCGCCGATGAGCCGGCCGACCAAGGTCCTTTGAAGCTGCAACGCTGCCGCTTCCTCCCGCGAAAGAAGCCCCGTGCTTAGACAGACATCGACCTGGGATTCCAGTTCGCAGAGGGAACCTCGAGCGATGTAGAGAAAACGGAGCGAATCCTTGTTGGAGCCACGGGCGTTGCCTTCTGCGATGTTGGACGGGATTGAAATCGCGGCGCGACGTATCTGATCCACGAGGCCACGGTCCATGACCTGCCGTCTTGCGGCGCAGGTCTGGTAGGTCAGCACGGCCAGAGCCTGCGCTTCAACCCAGGCTTTCAGTTTACGATGACTGGGACCGCTGACTGCTTCGGGCATCCCGCAGGAATTAACAGCCGCGTGCTTGCCTGCCACAACTGAGATTACCCATGGAATGACTGAGGACCTAGGCCCTGCCCTTTCCGCCCCCTTCGACTCCGCAATCGGTCCTGCACTCGATTCAGCACTCCGCACTCGATTCCGCACTCGACCCAGCACTCGACTCAGCACTCGACTCAGCACTCGCCTCAGCCCTCCGCACTCGATCCAGCACTCCTTTTGACCCTCTCCTTCAACTCCGCGCAGATCCCGCACGTCCTGCCGTCACACCCTCTCGCGGTGCAATGTTCGCGCCCGTAGAAGATGATCCGGAGGTGGAGCTGGTTCCAGGCGTCCTCGGGAAAGACCTTCTTGAGGTCCCGCTCGACCTGCTCGACGGACTTGCCGGGGCTGAGCCGCCAGCGTTGGGCGAGGCGGTGGATATGCGTGTCGACGGGGAAAGCCGGCACGCCGAAAGCCTGGGCCATGACCACGGACGCCGTCTTATGGCCGACGCCGGGGAGCTCCTCCAGCTCCTCGAAGGTCCGCGGGACCTGCCCGCCGTGCCGGGTCATGATCAATTTCGCCAGCCCGACGAGGGCCTTGGACTTCTGCGGCGCCAGGCCGAGCTGCCGGATCAAGGCCAGGACCTTCTCGACCGGGAGCGCGGCCATCTTCGCCGGGGTGCCGGCCACGGCGAACAAGGCCGGCGTCACTTCATTGACCTTCTTGTCGGTGCACTGCGCCGAGAGCACGACCGCCACCAGCAAGGTGAAAGCGTCCGTATGGTCCAGCGGGACCGGCGTCTCGGGGTAGAGCTTCGCCAAGGTTCGGGCGACGAAGTCGGCGCGGGCTTGGCGGGTCATCCATCCACGCTAATCCCTCCGCGGGGCTCGTGGCAAATCCGCTCCCACGGGTTATTCACAGACGCATGGTTTCGGTTCTATGGCCGGAACGCAGCACCCTCCGCTTATGACCTTTCGCTCCCGTCCTAATACCCCCCACCCCGGGGGCTGGACGGTTGCGGCTCCCCGCCGGGGGTTCAAAAAATGTCCCCCTCTTTCAGCCCATGGCCCAACTGCCCTACGACCCTTCGAAAATCTCGCGCGAACTCTCCCGCCACTACATCCCGGCCAGCGAGGCCGACATCCAGGCGATGTTCCAGGCCGTCGGCTCCGCGAAGTTCAGCGACCTCTACCGGCACATCGCCGACGACGTGAAGTTCGCCGGCCCGCCCGACCTGCCCGCGGAGCTGGAATACGCGGCGCTCGCGGACAGCATGCTCGCCCTCTCGCGGCGCAACGACGCCAAGACCGGCTTCCTCGGCGACGGCCTGCAGGTCTACCGCACCCATGAGATCGTCGACCACGTCTGCTCGATCCGCAACCTGACGACCTCCTACACGCCCTACCAGCCCGAGCGCTCCCAAGGTACGCTGATCACCCACTGGATCTACCAGTCGACCCTCGCCCAGCTCACCGGCTTCGAGGCCGTCAATTCCTCGCTCTACGACCGCGCGAGCGCCCTCTTCGAGGCCGCCGTCTGCGCCGTCCGCATGTCCGAGGCCGACACCGTCCTCGTCGCGGCCAACCTCTTCCCCGGCGACCTCGAGGTGCTCCGCACCCACTGCGCCGAGACCACGGTGAAGCTGGAGTTCCTCGCCCCCGAGGAGGAGACCGGCCGGATCCGCGGCGCGGCGATCAAGGCGCGGGTCGCGGCCCTGGGCGGCAAGGTCGCCGCCGTCATCTTCCCGCAGGTCAACCACCTCGGCCTGGTCGAGGACACCGATGAGCTCGCGGACGCGTGCGCGGACGCCGGCGTGAAGTCCATCGCCGTCGTCGACCCGATGCTCCTCGCCACGGGCGGCCTCAAGGCCCCCGCGGACTACGGGCGCCAGGGCGCCGACATCCTCGTCGGCGAAGGCCAGCACCTCGCCATCGGCGCGAACTTCGGCGGCCCCGGCCTCGGCGTCTTCGCCGTCCGCCACAACGCCGAACGCAAGAACGAGGTCCGCGAGACCCCGGGACGCTTCGTCGGCAAGGCCAAGGACAACGCCGGCCGCGACTGCATCGTGATGGTGCTCTCGACCCGCGAGCAGCACATCCGCAAGGACAAGGCCACGTCCAACATCTGCTCCAACCAGGCCTTCATCGCCACGATCGCCGGCGCCGCCATCCTCGCCCGCGGCGAGGCGGGCATGGCCGCCAGCTGCGCCGCCGGCCGCGACCGCGCCCACCGCGCCGCCGCCCGCCTCCACGCCATCCCGGGACTCAAGGTCTGCTACGCGAAGCAGGCGTTCTGGAACGAGTTCAGCCTGATGCTCCCCGAACCCGCCGCCGACGTCCTGGCGAAAGGCCGCGCCGCCGGTCTCCACCTCGGCGTCGACATCACCGGCCGCACCCCGTGCGGCTGCGCGTTGCTCAAGGTCTCCTTCAGCGACGTGCAGACCGACGCCGACGTCGAGCGTCTGGTGACGTTCTTCGAGGGCCTCTATGGCAAGGCCGCCGGCGCCGCCGAGCTGCCCGCCGTCCCCGCCCACCTGCTCCGCGCCACCCCGGTCGGGCTGCCCTCGTTCCCGTTGGCCGAACTCAAGGCCTACTACGCCAAGCTCGGCGAACTCAACGTCTCGCCCGACACCGGCTGCTTCCCGCTCGGCTCGTGCACGATGAAGTACAACCCGCACATCAACGACTGGGCGGCCGGGCTCCCGGGCTTCACCGCCCTCCATCCGCAGGCCCCCGCCGAGGACGCGCAAGGCTCGCTGGAGCTGCTCTGGCAGATCCAGCGCTGGATGCAGGCCATCACGGGCCTCCCCGGCGTGACGACCCAGCCCGTCGCCGGCGCGCAGGGCGAACTCGTCGGCCTCAAGCTCTTCCAGGCCTACCACCGCCACCACGGCCAGGCCCACCGCGACATCCTGCTCATCCCCTCGACGGCCCACGGCACGAACTTCGCCACGGCCACGACCGCCGGCTACGTGAATCGCCAGCGCGCGGACGGGGCGCCCTCCGGCATCCTGATCCTGAAGTCCGCGCCCGACGGCCGCGTGGACCAGGCCGATTTCGACGCCAAGATCGCGCAGTACGGCGACCGCGTCGCCGGCATGATGGTGACCAACCCGAACACCTCCGGCGTGTTCGAGACGGACTTCAAGCGCATGGCCGACGCCGTGCATCGCGCGGGCGGCCTCGTGTACATGGACGGCGCCAACATGAACGCCATCGCGGGCTGGGTGGACCTGGACAAGCTGGGCGTCGACGCGGTCCACAACAATCTCCACAAGACCTGGACGGTCCCGCACGGCGGCGGCGGCCCCGGCGACGGCATCGTCGGCGTCTCGGCCCGCCTGGTCGACTTCCTCCCCGGCTTCCAGATCGAGAAGCGCGGCGACCGCTTCGTGCCGGTGCGCCCGAAGCACAGCATCGGCTCCTTCCACCGCCACTGGGGCAACTTCGCCCACAAGGTGCGCGTCTACACGTACCTCCAGCGCCTCGGCCGCGAGGGCGTCCCGCGGATGTCGGCGATGTCCGTGCTCGCCAGCCGCTACCTGTTCGCGCGCCTCGGCCGGCAGTTCCCCTCCCTGCCCGCCGCCGCCGACGGCGTGCCGCGCATGCACGAGTTCATCCTCACGCTCACGGAGGATGACTTCAAGCGCATCGAGACCGCCGGCATCCCGCGCGCCAACATCATCTCCCGGGTCGGCAAGCTCTTCCTCGACTTCGGCTTCCACGCCCCGACCGTCGCCTTCCCCGAGGTCTTCGGCCTGATGATCGAGCCGACCGAATCCTACACCAAGGACGAGCTCGACCGTTTCGCCGACGCCGTCCAGGCCATCGGCGAGCTGATCCGCGCGCGCCCCGAGGTCCTCAAGTCGGCCCCGCGCTTCACGCCCGTCGACCGGGTCGACGAGGTCGCCGCCAACCGCAGCCTCGTGCTGAGCGAGCGGCTCACGGCCCTGCCGAAGGTGAACGAGAACCGCCTCTCGCCGGTCCTGCTCAACGCGATGCCCGTCGCGGAGATCAAGACCCGCATCCTCGCCACCGTCTGACGGCCCGTCAGGCGGCCGGGAACGACGCGACGAAGACGGTGCCGCGCCCGACCTCGCTGGTCACGGCGATGGCGCCGCCGTGGGCCTCCACGGTCTGCTTCACGATGGCCAGGCCGAGGCCCGCGCCCCCGGTGTGGCGGGAGCGGGCGGCGTCGGCCCGATGGAAGCGGTCGAAGATCCGCGGCAGGTCCTCGGCCGCGATGCCCCGGCCGTCGTCGGCGATCGTCAGGCTGGCCCGGCCGTCGCGCGTCCCGGTCGAGACCGTGACCGTGACGCCGGCGGCGTTGTGCAGGATCGCGTTGACGACCAGATTGAGGATCACCCGGCCGAGCCGGCCCGCGTCCCCCTTCACCGGCGCGCCTTCCAGGTTCGCCACCAGCTTGGCTTGGTGATCGCGGGCCAGCCGACCCAGCAAGGCCACCGCCTCGTCGGCGAGGTCGGCCAGGTCGCAGGCGTCCTGCGCCACCGGCCGGCCCGCATCCCCTTGCGCGAGCTCCAGCAAGGCGTCCGAGATCGCCTTCATCCGCAAGGCCGAGCGCTGGATCGTCTCGAGCGCGGCCTGATACTCGGCCGGCGTGCGCTCCTGGCGAAGCGCCCCTTGGCTGTCGGACAGGATCACCGCCAACGGGGTCCGCAGCTCATGGGAGGCGTCGGCCGTGAACCGCGTCACCCGCTCGCGGGCCGCGTTCATGCGCCCGAACGTCTCGTTGAGCACGACCGCCAGGCGGCCGAGCTCGCTCTCGGTGTCCTCGACGTCGATCTTCCGACCGTAATCGCCCGCCGCGATGCCCTCCGCGTCCGCCGCGATGCGGTCGAGCGGGCGCAAGGAACGACCGGCCAGGACCCAGCCGATCGAACAGCCGACGCCGGTGAGCGCGAAACCGGCGGCGAACAACTTCCACGCCAGCAGGCGCAGGTCGGCCTCGAGCGCCGAGGTGTCGAGGAGGAAGGCCACGAACGTCGGCCCCGGCGGCCGGTGCAACAGGATCCGGCGGGTCCCCTGCGTGAAGATCAGGTCGACCGGCCGAGCCGGGCCGGCCTCCTCGCCCTTGGGCGCCAGCTGCTCCTGGCAGGCGGCCAGCAAGACCGCGGCGGGCTCCTCCGAACCCAGGCTGGAGAACAGCACCTCGCCCTTGCCGGGGTCGGCGACCAACAGGCGGCAACCTTCCCGCTCGAGCTCGCGGACGGTCAGTTCGGCCTTCGCCTTGCGCTGGGCAGGGTTGTCATTCGGGCGCGGGCGGGCGGGATTCGCCGGGGTCGCGGCGCCGGGACGAGGGCCGGCGACGCCAGGCACGATCTCACCCACCGCCCCCATGCTGGTCGTCATCAACTGCCGCAGGCGCAAGTCGACCGCCTGGGTGCGGTTGGCGCGTTCATGGCGGTGGAACGCCACGAGCAGCACCGCGGCGGTGGTCGCCAACAGGCCGAAATTCCAGGCGAGGATGCGCCAGCGGATCGAGTGGAAGATCACGGGCGGGCCTTCCCCGCCGGGACTCCCTCGATCACGTAGCCCAGCCCGCGGCGCGTCTTGATGAGCTCCGCCCCGAGCTTGCGCCGCAGGTTGCAGACATGCACCTCGAGCAGGTTCGACAACGTGTCCTCGTTCTCGTCGAAGAGGTGCTCGTAGAGCTCGGCCCGCGTGACGACGGCGCCGCGGCGGTGGGCGAGGTACTCGAGCAAGGTATATTCGCGACCGGTGACGGCCTGCTCCTTGCCATCCCTCGAGACGCGGCGGGCGACCGTGTCGATGACGACGTCCCCGAGCGCGATGGTGACGGCGGCGGTAGGCCGGTTCCGGCGGACGAGCGCGCGCAGGCGGGCCAGCAGCTCCTGCTGCACGAACGGCTTGACCAGGTAGTCGTCGGCCCCGAGGTCGAGCCCGACCACGCGGTCCTCCACCGAATCGCGGGCGGTCAGCATCATGACGGGCGTGCGCTTCACTCCCCGCAACCGCCGGAGCATCTCGCGGCCGTCCATCGCGGGCATCATGTGGTCGAGCAGGATCGCGTCGTAATCGCATTCCAGCGCCTTGCGCAGCCCCTCCGCGCCATCCGCCGCCCCGTCGACCGCATACCCCTCCTCGCGCAGGACCTTGAGCAGGCTCGCCCGGAGCGGGGCTTCGTCTTCGACCAGGAGGATGCGCATGAGGTCAGGGGTTGGCGGTTGGGGGATGGGACAGCAGGCGCTCGCCGACTATTTATAGTCTAACGGAGTCCGCGTTAAGCCAAGATTAAGGATGGACCTCGCCAAGGATAGCGGCGGCGAAACTCCCTCCGGACAGCCAAGAGGGCGGGCCTATTCGGCCCGGATGAAGCGGCCCCGGGAAATCGCCGAGTAGGCGCCCGTCAGCAGGGCGCAGGCCCCGCAAAGCCAGTAGATCTGGCCAGGGCCCAGATGCCAGACCTGCCCGGCGACCCACTGCGCGCCCGAGGCGGCCAAGATGCCGAGGAAGCTGAGGACGTTCGCGGCGCCCTGCACAGCGCCCTTGTCTTCGGGAGCGGGCCGATGCTGGAGCACGGCGGCGATCGGCACGATGAAGAGTCCCGCCGAGAAACCGAGGCCGGCCAGGCAGGCCACGAAGGCGGGCAGGCCGACCCCGGCGAGACCCATGGGAAGGGAGCACAGCGCGAGTCCGGCGGCCCCGATCGGCACGAGCCGGTATTCGATCTTCCCCCGAGAAGCGTAACCGGCGGCGACGCTGCCCACGCCGATGCCCAGCGCGAGCGCAAGGGTGAGGTAGGCGTTCTGGGCCTGCGTCAGCCGCAGGACGTCCTGACCGTAGATCATCAGGTTCATCTGGACCAGCGCGGCCACGAAGAAGAAGCCCGTATTGCCCCAGCAGGCCCGCCAGAGGTCGCGGTCCAGGCGCATCAACCGCAGGCGAGCCCACAGGTCGGT
>Ga0222712_10002844_pt1 | contig 19379 bp, 33 predicted proteins | sample C33_657DmetaG_FD_165043 | JGI IMG/M metagenome (GOLD analysis project Ga0222712, IMG submission 165043) | Estuarine water microbial communities from San Francisco Bay, California, United States - C33_657D | ecosystem: Environmental > Aquatic > Marine > Unclassified | place: USA: California... | reverse complement strand
TGTAGGGATAACAAGATTTTTCAATTGGGACGGAAGTTCGCCTAAAGATTTTAATGTTACGTTTGACAGCTCATTAACAACGTTTGATAAAAATTATACGTTTGTCATTGGTGCTAAAGATATTTTTAACTATACAGAATCATCTAAGACATTTCAAATTTCTATCAGCAGCATTGCTGATATTGTTTACAGTAACATGTATTTTAAAGTCTTACAGAAAAAATCTAAAAGAGACATATGGAACGATTTTATATCTGACAACACAATCTTTTTACCAGAAAAAATCTATCGATACGGTGATCCAGCATTTGGTGTTCAAGACGAATTAAAAATGCTAGCATACGCTGGTATTGAAAGTGAAATGTCAGAAACTTTTGTACAAGCATTGAGTAGAAATCATTACAAAAAACGATTTACATTTGGCGATGTTAAAAAAGCTGTAGGCAAAGATCAAATAACACAAGAAATAATCTACGAAGTAGTCTATGTTGATATTATCGACCCGTTAATAAAAAACGGAAAAAGTATTTCTAGAACTGTACAATTACCAAATATAATTAATAGTCCAGTACTAATTAATCAAAACGCAGTAAAAATTGACAGTGATATTCCTTTGGTCAGCGACAGCGATCATCAAAGAATATTCCCTAACAGTATCAAAAATATGAGAAGTCGCATCAAAGCAATTGGACAACGTGATAGAACTTACTTGCCTTTGTGGATGCGTAGTATTCAAGAAAATGGGTTTGTAGAACCGGGGTTTGTCAGTGCTATTCCAATTTGTTTTGTAAAACCTGGGAACGCAGACGAAATAATTTTAAAAATCATTAACAGCGGATTTGATTTTAAAAACATTGATTTTGAAGTAGATCGATATATCATAGATTCCATCGACGGAATTATTGAAGATAAATACCTAGCATTTCCGCAACGTGGAGAAAAAGTATAATGGCCAGTGAAATAATTTTTAGTACTATAGACGAAACTTACCCAGAAGCAGGTATCGATAACGACACCCAAGGGTTTAGAGACAATTTTAACATAATTAAAAATGCTCTATCTCAAGCATCTACAGAGGTAGGTGCTTTACAAGCAAAAACAGCAGGGCTTCAAGTTGAAGCTACTGAAAACGGTGGCGATTTTAGCGGCCAAGAAATTTCTAATGCTGTGCTAAGACAAAACTATCATAAGGTACTAGACGGTGGAACCAGTAACTCAGCTACTTACGAAGTTAATTTTGGTAATGGCGATCATCAAATACTAGTATTAGATCGAGATGTTCAATTTAGTTTTAATGGAATACCAGACGCAAATTCTGCTAGATTAATATTAGAAATTAATGCTGTTGGTACAACTGCTAGAACTGCTACATTTTTTACAGATGGAACTATTCCTATAAAGAAAAGCTCAACCTTCCCTGGAACTTTTACAGTCACAGGCAGTGATGTAGATGCTCTTGGTGATGCAAAATTAATAGAAGTCATTGTAAGATCACGCACCAACGGTGATAAAGTGTTGTTCTTAAATTACCTAGGCGTGTTTGCTTGATATGATACACCCATTTCAACCTGATGTTAGCCTGTTAAAAGATGCTGAATTAGAATTGAAATTACAGGAACTAACCAAAAAATATTTCTTAGCTCAACGTTTAGGTAATCCAGAACTCTTGACACAAGTCGGAACATTTGTTACAATATATAGAGAAGAACTAGCAAACAGGCATAGAAAAGCACTTGCTGACAGTAACTCTAAATTGGATAAAGACTTGGATCAATTGATTAATGTTGAGTAACACCGAACAAGATCTCATTGAAGGTATTTTAAAAAACGGACCAGTAGCTATTGACAATGCTCTGGTTTCTAACATCTCTCTTGATCTAGAACTTTACATCAAACGCTGCTTTGATGAAAAATTAGATTATCCAATGCCAATTACCAAAGCGCCTACTACTAGAGATTGGTTTATCCCCAACGAATACAAAAGCATGGATATTGAAGCATATCTTGTAGATCAATGTCCAAAAGAAAACTATGAAAGATTAATTCTTGAAATAGAGCTATACAAAAAAAATAATATGTTAGACATACTCAAAGTGATGAAATATCTAGTTGATACATTTAGAAAAAACAAAATTGTATGGGGTGTTGGTAGGGGTAGTTCCGTTTCTAGTTACTGTTTGTATCTGATAGGCATACATAAGATAGATAGCGTTAAATATAATCTACCAATATCGGACTTCTTTAAAGGAGAATAAAATGGGTAAAACTTATAAAACAATGCAGGGCAGAGAAATAGATATGGAAAAACTTGGCCTTGTTAACGAGCTTACACCGGCAGTTGGCAATGTGCGTGTTAATGCTCGCGGCGATGAATTAGGACCAGGCGGAAAAATTGTAAAAACTCGTGAGCAAATCATGAGCGAATACTATTCAAGAAACCCCCGTGCTGTAAAAGCAGACACCGAAGGCAAGAAAGCCGAGGAGAAATAATGGCAGCTTTAAAAGGCAAGCTAAGACTGTTACAAGATAAAGTAATGGTCACAGATATGTATTTTGGTGAGCAAAAAACTCAAGGCGGCATTATTATTAAAAATGACGACGGTAAAGTAGAAGGCATTTACCCTCGTTGGTGTCGTGTATGGGCCATTGGTCCTGAGCAACAGGATGTCGAAGTCGGAGATTGGATACTAGTTGAACACGGCCGTTGGACTCGAGGTATTGAGTACGAAGATGAAAACGGTGAAGTAATTACTATTCGATTAGTTGAGAATAAATCTATTATTATTCGCACTGACGAAAAACCCAATGATGTTGTTAATATTAACAAAGGCATCGATGTGCCACAGGCAGTTGATGCGTATCGATTGGAGAACAAATGACAAATCCGTTTCGTGATCAAGAAAAATTCATGCGAGCCTGCGACCAAACAGTCGACAATCTCAATGTTGAACAATTTTCTTTATACATAAAATTAATCGAAGAAGAAGTATTAGAATTAAGCACAGCATTAAAAAACGATGATCGTTTAGAAACACTTGATGCGTTAACTGATATTTTAGTTGTTACTATTGGTGCTATTCATAGCATGGGCGCAGACGGTGAAGGTGCGTGGAAAGAAGTTATGGGAACCAATTTTGCCAAGATTGACAAAGACACTGGCAAAGTTCGCAAACGTGAGGATGGTAAGGTATTAAAACCAGTAGGGTGGCAACCACCAAACCTAGATCCGTTTTTGGACAAGCAATAGGAAACAGGGGCCTTGACAGGCCCTTATTTTTTTTGTATAATATAAATTATTATTGGAAAAAATATGAACTCAGCAGAATATTCTACAAACTTTATAAACAGAGTAATGAAATTAAAAGAGTTCGAAGTTAAACGAATGCTTGACGAGCCGTTACAATTTACCGGCGGCCCGGTTCCGTTTGATATTCGTGCTAACCAAGAATGTGCTTGGTTTAAAGTTCTTGCGATAACTCAAGAAGAAGCAGAAGGCAAAGTTGACACATGGTTATCCGATCGTTGGCTCGATGACTAACATTTAAAAAGGATTAAAAATGAAAATGACTGAACATGAACAAAATATAGAAATCATGAAAGATTTAAGAAATAAACTTGATTCTGTTATTAACAAAGAACATACTAGTGTTACAATTCCAGATCCTGTTAAACACAAGTATATTAGTTTTGTTAAAAGCGGTTTTAGAATTTTAGCAGGTGCTACATTATGTTTTGGTGAATTTATAATTGCCGGTATGCTATTAATAGTCGCAGAAGCTTTAGGCATATTAGAGGAAATGGTGTGAACGATTACTCGGAGTTAGTGATAGCATTACACGATATCGCTAGAAAAGTCGAACAGGAGATCGGTGTTGGCAAACTCAGCAAAGACATTAGAGACTGCGCAGACAGACTACATAACTTAGGCAAACCAATGAAGGTAGAAGAATGAAAGAACTATGGGTTGAAAAATACCGCCCCAACACAGTTGATGGATACGTGTTTAGAGACGAAGCACAGAAAAAACAGATATTATCATGGATTAAAGATAAATCGATTCCTCATCTATTACTAAGCGGAAGTCCAGGCATCGGAAAAACAACTTTAGCAAAATTATTGCTAAACGAAATTGGTGTTCCTGATTATGATTTGTTAGAATTAAACGCTAGTCGAGAACGAGGCATTGGCGAAGTTAGAAATAGAATTACTAATTTTATTAGTATGATTCCGTTTGGTCCATTCAAAGCAGTGCTATTAGACGAAGCAGATATGCTGACTCCTGAAGCACAAGCATCTTTACGTGGTGTTATGGAAGAATATTCCAGCACTAGTAGATTTATCTTAACGTGTAATCATCCTAATCAGATTACTCCGGCAATTCACAGTCGTTGTCAACAAATGCATTTCAGCAGTATTGATCAAACAGAGTTTACTGCTCGAGTAGCAACTATTTTAGTTGAAGAAAGCGTCGACTTTGATTTAGATACCTTGGACAGTTTTGTTAAAACAACCTATCCCGATCTAAGAAAATGTATTAATTTGTTACAACAAAACGTTCAAGACGGCAAATTAATCCCGCCTAATCAAAATGACGCCGGAGTTAGTGAGTGGAAGTTTGAAATGGTTGAATTGTTCAAGGCTGGTAAAATTACCGAAGCTAGAAAAATGCTTTGTGGTAAACTACGTGCCGAAGAAATGGTAGGTGTATTTCGTTGGCTCTATGATAATATTGAAATTTTTGGCAACGACATTGCACAAAACAATGCCATTATCATAATTAAACAAGGTATGGTAGATCATACTCTTATTGTAGATCCAGAAATTAATTTAAGCGCAACCTTAATAAAATTAGCAAAGTTAACTGAATGACTTATTTGGTTACGGAAAATTGTATTAAATGCAAACACACGGATTGTGTTTCGGTGTGTCCAGTTGATTGTTTCTATGAAGGCCCAAATTTTTTAGCTATCAATCCCGACGAGTGTATCGACTGCGGAGTATGTGTGCCAGAATGCCCAGTAGAAGCTATTGTTCCCGACAACAATGTTGACATTGATGTTAAGTTCTGGACTAACCTTAATCAAGAACTAGCTGCTCAGTGGCCCAATATTACAAAGAAAAAGGATCCACTGCCAGAGGCTAGTGCCTGGGACGGAGCCCCAGGCAAGCTTCAATATTTAGAAAAGTAAAGCTATATTATCTCCCTTCAAATTCTTTATAGATCGCTAGTACTTCTTTTACTGCTTCGTGTCTTTCAACATCCTCAACAGTAAATTGACAAATGTCAATGTATCTATGATCTTTAAAATCGTTGTAAAGTTTTAAGAATTCCAACAGTCCGTTATGACTTGGTCTATCGGCCTGTTGTAGGTCTCCGGTTACTACCATTCTCGAACCGTCTCCTATACGTGTAAGCAGCATTTTCATCTGACTCGGAGTAGCATTTTGCATTTCATCTGCTATAATGAAACTGTTTTTAAATGTTCTTCCTCGCATGAAAGCCAGTGGACTTATTTCAATCACTCCTTCTTTAATAAAAGTTTCAATTTCCTTGGCATAATAATATTCTTCAAAGACGTCAAAAATTGGTCTTGTCCAAGGTTCCATTTTTTGCTGTAGAGTTCCTGGTAGGAATCCATGCTGTTCGTCCACGCTTACAGCGGGGCGAGTTACAACAATCTTGTCTACTTCTCCTTCTTGAAATAGGCGCACTGCCTGTTGACAAGCCAACATGGTTTTGCCCGTGCCCGCGGGCCCGATGGCAAATACTATGTGTTTTTCTTGTTCTTGGAGTTTTAAGAGATAGTTTTCCTGATTGAGGTTTTTAGGATATATCAGTACTCTATTTTTCTTTTTTGGTAGGAATTGCTTGATTGGAACAACATTATCGACTTCTTTCAGTGCTAGATTTCTAGCTGCTTTTCGGTTTTTTCTCAAAGGGTAAGCCTCCTATTAAGGTGTACAGTCCGGGCTCAAACCGCTGTGCCCGGAAGCCGAACACAAAACTATTTACAGATTGTACAGAAAAATAATAACTTATGATAACTTTTTGATTGAAATAAATACATGTGAGGAATTATAGACCATGAATGACATTAAAGACATACTAAAAAACATCGAAAACATATACGGATCTACTACTAGCTTAGGGGTCTTAAAGGACTTCGAGCGAGTTTTAGACGAACTAGACCTGTATGTCTACGAAAATTGGCTAGACGGAGAATTAGTAGCAGGTCCGCTAGATTCTAGATATTGGGTCACTTGTAAATTTATGTGGCCGCTAAAAGAAATGCCAAACCCACAGGGCGGCAAAAGATTACTTGACTACGGATGTAAAGTGTTTTTTAAACGAGACGAAATCTCCGAAGTAAGAAAAATTAAAACACCAGACGATATACGTCCTGGTACTAAAAAAGGTAAAATTGATCGACTCCCAGTTTGGGTAGTTGAAATTCGTATGCCTAAAAAACTTATGTTCGATATTGACAAAGGATATCGAAATCTTGATAAAAACAAAATTGATTCAGATATTCCTAAAGTAAACATGCCAGCTAATGCTCAAGAAACTATGGAACCTGCAGGTGCGGAGACACAACAATGAGAACGTTAAGAGAAGGGCTGAGACCAAACGACCTTGAAGATATGGTGTTTAATATTTTTGAGATCGACGCATTTCAAAGTAAGATGGGCGAAGACCGAGACGTTTGTGTTTTAAGTTTTAGAGCTCGCGATAGAAATCCTGCTAAAGATATGATGGAGTTTGTTGAAAAAGGCTACGGATTTGTTTTAGATGCTGATGTTAGCGCAGGGGAAGATCGCGAAGGCACATATCATGTGTTTGTCGAACTTGCTCGTAGTCCGGCATTGTCAAAACAGATTGATGAACTTGTTGACGGCATTAGTCGTTTAACAAATATCAAAGAGTGGAAATTTAAATACTACAGAAGCACAGTAGCTCACGATCTTAGCGAAGAAAATATCAAACGCTATGTTCCTAATTCAGCTCTCGAATACGAAACTGTTATGGAATCAAAACGTGTTGACGGTATTACACGATTTTTTGGAAAGACCTACAAAGATTCTATTGTAGTCGAAGGAAACAAAGTTATTATTACTAAACCGTTTGGTATGAAATTTAGTTTTGACATTGTACAGTTTGGTTCTAAAGATGACATACAAAAAGATTTAACTGAAACATTAAAACTAGATACTAAGAGTACCGCAGAAGCAATTTGGTTAACAAAATTGCTAGGTGATTTTAACATCAATAAACACGGCGAAGCATTTGTATTAGAAAATGGCAACCGAGCAATGGCTATTAAGATTTCAGGAGTTTAACTATGTGGCAAGTATCATGGGCATTAAGTTTGATCCCAGATAGCTTCCTAATCTGGATTGTTAACACAATGCTTCTTGTAGGTATTGTAGGAACTATAGCAGGATTTTTTATTAAATTCATTCCTTTTATAAACACATATCGATTACCAGTTCAGATAATTAGCGTTTTAATTTTAACAGCAGGTGTGTGGCTTAAAGGCGGCTACAGTACCGAAATGCTGTGGAGAGAACGTGTTGCCGAAATGGAGGCAAAAGTCAAACTAGCAGAACAAAAAAGTCAAGAAACAAATACAGTTATTAAAAAAGTGTATGTTGATCGTATAAAAGTTGTTAATCAAGAAAAAATTGTTATACAAGATCGAATTGTTGAAAAAGAAAAAATCATCGACGCAGAATGTAAAGTTACTCCAGAAGCAATAAGTATACTAAACGACGCAGCAAAAACAAAAAGAGGTATAGTTACTGTAAGCGAACCAAAAGGAGCAAGCAAATGAAAAGCCTATTAATCCTTTTGTCAGCGTTTTTGTTAACTGGTTGTTTAACAACTGTGCCTGTGAAACACAAATTTCCAGACGTTCCTGAAGATCTTAAGATTGCGTGTCCAGATTTAAAAACAGTCCAAGAAGACACAACAAAACTTAGCGATGTTTTAAAAACAGTCACAGAAAATTATAGTCAATATAAAGAGTGTCAAATTAAAGTAGACCTTTGGATTGAATGGTACACCCAACAGAAAAAAATCTTTGATGAAGTAAAATAACCATATAAAGGAGCGACAATGAGCGCAGTAGATACTATTTTAAAAATGTTCACGAAAGAAACTAAAGATCCAGATGCTCCAAAACCAGCACCTGGTTCACGTTCAGAGCGTGAAGCAAAACTCAAAGACAAAGCAGGTATGGTAATTTCTGTGTTTGCGTTGTTGTTGGCAGTTAACGCATGGTACGGCGGCAAGTTAAGTTCCACAGTTCTTAACAATACACTAGGTGCTAATAATACATGGGCACAATATCAAGCCAAAGCAAGTCGTGGTGTTAGCTACGAGATTGCTGCTAAGACCACTAATGATCCTAAATTACGTGCAGAGTTTATAGCTGAAAAAGTTCGCATGGATGCTGATAAAAAAGAGATTGCTGAAAAGGCTCGTGCTATGGAAGCCGCACGTGAAGAAGCTAAAAAGTCCAGCCCATGGATTGGTTACGCATCAACAGCATATCAGTTAGCTATTGTTGTGCTATCGGCAAGTATTCTTGCTGTTAGTATGCCAATGTTTTGGGGTAGTTTTGTAGTAGCAGGCATTGGTGTACTATTAAGTGCCCAAGGCGTGTTACTGTGGATGTAAAATTTAAAGGAGCGACAAATGTCAGATCATGAAACAATGAGCGATTCAGAAAAGAAAAAAGAAGATTGGATGAACAGTAAATGGCGCCCAATGATGGGATGGCTATACATGGGTGTATGTGCTTTTGATTTTGTACTATTTCCAATCATGTGGAGTTTGTTACAAGCAGTAATGCACGTATCGCAAATTACACAATGGCAACCATTGACCTTACAAGGTGCTGGATTATTCCACATTGCTATGGGTGCTGTACTTGGTATTGCCGCATTAGGTCGTACACAAGAAAAATTAGCAGGAGCAAATAATGGCGGAGCAACAACACCAGCAGCGGGGTTTAGCGTACCTACAACAACACCAGCGCCAACCACAAGCTTCGGATCCACAACTCCAGCTACAACAGGGTTTGGCGGAAGCAGCTTTGGAAGCACACCTACAACAACGGCTCCAGAACCGTTTGGATCACCAAAGGGTGAAGGATTTGGAGAATCAACAGCGCCAGCAGGTATGCCTGGAAAAAGCTCATTATCTAAAAAATAGAGTCAATAATCATTGACAAACCCAACGCCTGATACTAAAATAATATATGATGGATTATTATAAAGTATTAGGCGTTCCCGCCTCAGCCACACAAGATGATATTAAAAGTGCGTATCGCAAACTTGCGATGAAGCATCACCCCGATCGCGGTGGTGATCCTACAAAATTTCAAGAGATACAGGAAGCATACGCTACGTTAAGTGACGAACAAAAACGATCCGAATATGATAACCCAAATCCGTTTGGGCAAGGAGGCGGTTACAATCCTTTCCAAGGCGATGACGGTATCTTTTCTACGTTCTTTGGTAGTCCAGGGTTTGGGTTTCATTTTAATCAAGGACCAAAGAACGGTAACATTGGCGCTACTGTAGAATTAAACTTAGAAGAAGTAATGGTTGGAAAACCTATAGACGCCGAAGTTACATTTAGAAACGGTCAAAAAAAATTAGTGTCTATACAGATTCCAGCAGGAATAGACGATAATGTTCAAATAAGATATCCGGGCATGGGCGATCATAGTATGCCTAAATTGCCACCTGGAGATCTTATTGTAACTGTTAGAATTAGGCCACATCCTATTTTTAAAAGAAACGGTATTGATCTAATATTTGAAAAAGAAATAGATGTGTGGGAAGCTATTTTAGGCTCTAGTATGACCGTAAATACTATTGACAGTAAAAATTTTACTATTGCTATTCCAGCAGGCACGCAACCAGATACTGTGTTAAGTTGTAAAGGTGAAGGACTTCCTCATCCTAGATCAGGACAAAGAGGAAATCTGTTAATAAAAATTAAAATAACAATTCCAAAAAAATTAAACAACACACAAAAAGATTTAATTGAAAAGATAAAAAACAATGGAATTTAAACTTGGTATTCAAGAAAGTCTAACTGTTTCAAGTACTCCGTGGGATTTCAACACTGACAGAGATGCTGAACAATTAGAAAAGAACATGATAGACTTTATGCTAGCCAACGGCGGTATTGGTTTAGCTGCCAATCAAATAGGCCTAACTAAACGTGTGTTTGTTATGGGCAGTAATCATATCAAAGGATTCCCAGCACCATTTGCGTTATTCAATCCTATGATTCTAGAAGCAGGTGGAGAAATGAAACTAGACAAAGAAGGCTGTCTAAGTTTTCCGGATCTATGGTTAATGGTAAAACGCCCAGAATGGATTGTCGCTCAGTATCAAGACAGCAAGGGCAACACACACGAAATTAAAATTGACGGCTATCTTTCTAAATGCTTTCAACACGAATATGACCACTTAGAAGGTATATGTTTTGTTGACAGAGTAAGTAAGATGAAGTTAGACTTAGCAATGAAAAAACTAAAAAAGAGAAGGTGATATGTTAGAACCCAGTGATAAACTACAAGCGATCTTTGAACGAGCTATTGATATCGCACAAAAGCTAGAACACGAGTATGTGACTTTAGAACATCTAGTGTTTGCTATAATGTGCGACGAAGAAATTTTTAAAGAACTATCAGAGTATGGCGCTAATGGTGAATTTATTAAAGCCAACTTAGAACAATTTCTTAAAAATAATCTTTCTGAAATCAAAGTTGAAAATGCTACTCAAAAGCCAAAAAGAACAGCATCAGTTGAGCGTGTGTTAAATCGCAGTTTTACGCAGGTGCTTTTTAGCGGTCGACAAAAGATTGAAGTACAAGATGTACTGATTTCCATCCTGTCTGAAAAGAAAAGTTTTTCTTATTATTACCTAACCAAAGCAGGAATTAACAAAGAAAAATTTATAGAATTCTATCAAGAAAAATTTGATAATACAGAAGAAGGCGAGCAAAGTATTAAAAATCTTAACTCTAACCAATTAGATAAAATTCTAAACGCTTATTGTACTAACCTTAGCCTTATGGCCAAACAGAAAAAGATCGATCCTGTTATTGGCCGTGAAGAAGAATTAGAAAATATTCAACTGATCCTAGCAAGACGTTCTAAATCCAATGTATTGCTGATTGGTGAGCCCGGTGTAGGTAAAACTGCTATTGCCGAAGGACTAGCACGTAAGATCTTTGAAAAGAAAGTTCCTAAATTTTTACACGATCATCAGGTCTACACCCTAGACATTAGTGCGTTGCTTGCGGGCAGTAAATACCGCGGTGATTTTGAGGAACGTCTTAAGGCAGTTATTGCTGCGTTAGAAAGAAAAGGCAAAGTGGTTCTTTTCATTGACGAAGCACATATGATGAGTGGTGCTGGTGCTGCTAATGGTTCTGCCAATGATTTAGCTAACATGCTTAAACCAATGTTGACCAAAGGCACTATGAAAGTTATTGCGTCAACTACGTGGGAAGAATTCCGTAAGCACTTCGAAAAGGATCGTGCGTTGATGCGTCGATTCCAACGTGTCACCGTCGACGAACCTACACCAGAACTTGCTGTTAAGATTATCAAAGGAATTAAACGCTATTACGAGCAGCATCACAAAGTTCGTATTACTGATGCTGCTATTGAAAACGCAGTTAAAATGAGTATCAAATATATGCCGGATAAAAAATTGCCGGATAAAGCAATTGATATTATTGATTGTGCGTGTGCTCGATATAAAATCAAAGACGACGCCACTGAAGGTGAAGGAATTAATTTTGTAGACATTGAACAGGTAATGTTTGAAGTTAGTAAAATGACCAAGATGCCATTTGAAACTGTGTCTGAAAAAGAAAGTAAAAATCTTTCAGACCTAGAAGATAATCTTAAAAATGCCGTGTTTGGCCAAGATAATGCTATTACAAACTTGCTAGATAAAATCTTTGTAGCACAAGCAGGTATGAAACTGCCTAATAAACCAATTGGTTGTTTCTTATTTGTAGGCCCAACAGGTTGCGGTAAAACAGAAACAGCTAAGGCATTGTCTGAAAAAATGGGAATGCCGTTGTTAAGATTTGATATGAGTGAATATCAAGAAAAACATTCTGTAGCAAGATTAATTGGTGCGCCTCCAGGATATGTTGGCTTTGAAGATAACGCTGGTCAGCTTATTACTAAATTACAAGAAACACCAAACGCAGTACTGTTACTTGACGAAATTGAAAAATCACACCCAGACGTTTCTAACATCTTGTTACAATTTATGGACAATGGTTTTGTAACAGGCAGCAACGGCAAACAAGCAGATGGTCGTAATACTATTCTTATTATGACGTCTAATCTAGGTGCTGCTGATAACGAAAAGAACACCATTGGCTTTGGTGATTTAGACAAAGAAGGCGAAGACGACAAAGCAATTAAAAAGTATTTTCCGCCAGAATTCCGTAATCGTTTAGATGCTGTTGTTAAGTTTGGTAAACTATCAGTAGATACTGTAAGAATTATTGTTGATAAATTTATTCGAGAACTTAATGTACAAATCAAAGACAAGTATGTTGAAATTGTTCTTAACGATGATTCTAGAGATTGGTTGGCCAAAAATGGTTACAATTCTAAAATGGGGGCAAGGCCGTTAGCTCGTTTAATTGACAACGAAATTAAATCTCCACTCAGTCGTAAAATTTTGTTTGGAGAACTTAAAGAAGGCGGTCGAGTATTTGTCGGGTGCGAAAACGATAAACTAGTGTTTGATATTAAAAATCTTGGAGATGAATTAAGCAAGTTTGAAAAACGAGCTTTAAAACAACAACGACGTATTAATGATGGCGCTCCTTTGTTAACTGATGAAACACAAACAAACTAAAAAATTGTTTTACGGCAAATGGCCGTATAAAGTAAGTTACAGTATTCCCGGAATCAGTGTGATGCGTGAAAGAGATTTCACGCAGATTCGGGAATATGTAAAAAATCCTCCCGATAGAATGTTGCGCTGGCGTGGTAGTTTTATACACGATGTCACCGCTAACAAAGATAATATCACATCTGTTATTGATTTTTTAGAAACTTTGCCAAAAGAAAGATATCAAACTCGTATAGAGACCAGTAACTTAGATATCTACACAGATACTGATGAAGTTTTTTCTCAGGCTATGTTAATATTGCCCGAAAAAATAAGCAGCGCCTATGCGCCAGCGCCAGGTACTAGCGATCTGTTGTCTAATAAAAAAAATATATTAGTTAAAAAGTTTCCAGAAAACAAATTTCAGCATAAGGTATTTCTACATCCGCACAAAAGCAGCGATATAACAAACAAAGCACTGATTGTTAAATGGATTAAAAGTCAAGATCATCTACATATTACTGATTCAACAGCACAGTGGTTTATTACCACCAACTGGAACTGGGATCGTAGATATATTATGGCCCAAAACGAGCAATCATTACTAATGCTAAAATTACGCTGCGGAGATTTAGTTGGCCCTGTCTACGATTACAAACTAGTAGATAAATAATAGTATGCCAGCAAACAGTGTACAATTACTACCTCAAACAACCGCAGTAGGCGATTTCACCAGCGAAAAACAAAAAGGTGACGGCTACTATAATCTAGGCGACGGGTTACACACCGTTGTGTTTCTTTTTGATACTTTTAAAGGAACAGTTACCCTACAAGCAACATTATCTGTTGATCCTAGTGAGTCAGATTGGTTTACAGTCTACGAATTAGGTGGCGACAGCACAGTGTTTGCGCAGTCTGCGTATTATCAAAATATAACCGGCAATTTTGTATGGCTCCGTGTTGTAGGTACTGTAGAAGAAGGCGCAATCCGCGAAATTCGTTATAATCACTAAGCATAAAACCTAGCTAAATATAGTATGCCCTAGCAGGAACATACTATGCGTGATATTCTTAACAAATTATACAAACCAGTAACAGAAACAGCGTTAAACCCTAAAAATCCCAAGGGTGACTACGCAGCCAAAAAGCAAGCCCTTGCTGATTTAGAAGCAGACCCAGTTGCTGCTGATGATCCAGAAATATCAGCGGCTATTGATCAAAGAAAAGCAGATCTAGAACGTGAAGCGCAAACACTTGGCGTGTTTGAAGCCTTTTCCTATTGGGGTAGAAAGAAATAATGAGATTACTTGAATTATTTGACATTCCCGCTGATACTAAAGACAAACGCCTAAGTCAGGACATAGATTATGCTGGCGATTTAAAATTTTTTATTGACAACGATAACGATCTGTTATCTAAATTTTTCTTTCCTGTTGTTAAACAACAGTCCGAACATTTACACAGCCCAGATTTTTATAAACACTATCTTAAACCTGTAAAACACTGCGCTGAGCTATATGTAAAAGAATACGATCTTGATGATATTAAGAACGAAATCTTTACCGACGAAACATTTACCAACATTGCTAAAAGATTTGCTGAAGAACAAAAAAGCCATATCGAGTCCGGAGAATATGATCGATGAAGCTTCTAGAATTATTTGAACAATCGGGCAAAACAGTAGCCGTTGCGTTTGGCAGATTAAACCCTCCTACGATTGGTCACGGAAAATTAATTGAAGCTTTACTAAAACAACCAGCAGACGCTCATTTCTTATTTGTGTCGCATACACATAAGTCTACTGGTAAAAACAAAACAAGATACGAAAACCCATTGCCATTTGATATTAAATTAGGTTTTATACAACAGGCATTTTCTAATGTTAACATAGGTGACACATCAGTTAAAACAGTCATAGAGATGATGAAACATTTAGAAAATCAAGGTTATCAGAATGTAACTTTAGTATGTGGGTCAGATCGTGTTGCTGATTTTACACAATTATTAAATGCCCAAAACGGTATTGACTATAATATCGAATCAATTAAAATAAAATCTAGTGGGTTTAGAGACCCAGACGGCGAAGGTGTTGAAGGTATGAGTGGCAGTAAAATGCGACAAGCTGCTATCGATAACGATTTTGAAAAATTTAAATCAGGTCTTGCTGTTGGTTTACAAAATAATGCCCAGGCAGTATTTTCAGCTGTTCGTCAAGGCCTTGACCCGTGGATTGAAAAAGATTCCACTAACGATCAAGTAAAAGAATCTCCAATTGAAATGGATCCAAGTGAGCCAATGAATCCAATGATTTACGGCGCAGGCGGCAATCCAGCAAAACTACAATACAGAATGATGCGAGCAGCCAATCAATTAAAAGATCTAGCTGCTAGAGCACAAGGAGCATCTGCCGGTGAATGGGATTTAATTTCCAAACATTTTGAAGAATTAACTATGAACATTAATCAAATACGCCACGGTCTCGACGAATTAAAAAAAGTAAGAGCTAAAGGCGGAATAAAATCTAGAGGTATTGAAAGAATATGAAAATCAAAGATATTATTTTAGAAAAGAAAGAACCGCCAAAGCCACGTAATTTTGTTGCTAAAAATGCTAAGATGGGCGGCGCAGGTGCGCACAAAGACAAAAAGAAAGCACAGAAGCAAGGCGATGTTAAACACAAGAATAAAGAGATAGCAGAAAATTCTGACTGGTTAAAAGGCAAAGAAGAATTAAATCTAAAGTATTATGATAACATCTTTGTTGAAAACACCAACGAAGGTGTGCTAGTACACGGCGAAGACATTGAAGGTGGATACGCTGATCAAGACGGCGGAGAATCATCGGGGTATTTTAATTTTGTCGCAAATCTTAACACTGGTAAGATAGATCTTGAATACGAAGATTATAACGATTCAAATAATTCTTACGCTGACTCTACTAGCATGAAAGAAATTGTTCAAGATATTCTAGGCGATATTAAATCCGAATACGGTAGCACATGGGAAGAAATTACCAGCGAACTTCACGGCGGGTTTGGTCTCGACGAAGTAAGAGATCCAGAAGATTGGGACGAAGGTAATACAGAGCCTCCAAATAACTTTGCTGTGTATATTAACGGTAAGAAATGGAAAGTATTCAAAGGTCGAGGACAATTCGCCGACGACTATAAAGAACGAGATCACTATCGTCAGTTACAAAACTGGGCACAGGCTAAATCTGCTGCTACTGGCAAGAAGTGGGAAGTATATGTTACCGGAGAACCAGCTACAGAAAGTATTGCTGAAAAAGCACCACCAGGATTTAAAGGCACAGTCAAAGCTATGAAGAAGCATAAAGATATTGACAATCCTTTTGCCCTAGCATGGTCAATGAAAAACAAAGGCTATAAGAGCCATAAGAAAGCCGATGGATCCGATAAGTGAATTAAAAAAATTAGCTGGCATTAATCAGTTCAAAGGGTATACTCCATATACTATTGAGCAGGGCAGCAACATTAGTTTAACTGGTAATGAAAAAGGGGAACTAATGAAAAAACATAAAATTAAACCTGGAACACCTGAATGGTTTCAGTTATGGTTTAGTTTGCCTTATATGACCGGTGAAAAACCAGTCGGGGATAATAAATGGTTGAGATAACAGAAGCAGCAAAAATAAAAATTCTAGATTTATTAGCAGAGGAAAATAATCCTGGGCTAATGTTAAGAACATTTGTTCAGGGCGGAGGTTGCTCAGGTTTCCAGTATGGTTTTACCTTTGACGAAGAACGTAACGAAGATGATTGGGAAATTCCTTTAGATCAAGGTCATGTTGTATTGATCGATTCTATGAGCATGACATATATGAATGATGCTGAAATTGACTACAAGGAAGATTTACAAGGCAGTCAATTTGTGATTAAAAATCCTAACGCCCAATCAACATGCGGATGTGGAAGTAGTTTTTCAGTATGAACCAATATCCAGTATACCCAGAACAACAAGGCGAAACGGATCGTCCTTTGAATCCCTACGGACAACACTAATGAAAGCAACTGATTTAAAATTGCCTGAAGGGATGGAAGTCTATGTTGACATGGACGGAGTCCTAGCAGACTTTTTTACAGAGTACGCTAAACTTGCGGGCATTGAATCAGGTAACTACAGAGATATTCCTCCAGCAAAAACTGACCCAACATTGAACAAAATGATTGGCACAGACTTTTTTGCTAGGTTACCTAAATTTCCTACAGCAGATAAACTATTAGAAATTGTAGTTCAGTCTGCTGATTCTTATAATATTTGTTCTAGTCCATTGCGAGGAGACCACGAAGGTTCTGCTCATTATAAAAAAGTATGGATTAACAAACACTTAAACATCCCCCCAAAGAATATCTATATTGTTGCTAACAAAGCCAAGTATGCTAAAAATGCCAACGGTATGCCTAATGTGTTAATTGATGATCGTGGCAGCAATATATCAGCATGGGAAGCAGCAGGTGGTATTGGTATCAAGTACCAAGCAGACGAAGACAGTCTTAAGAAAATAATTGATGGGTTAAATCGTGCTAGACGAGTAGGCGCTGGCGACGAAAAACACAAACCTCAAAAATTATCAAGTTTAGATCGTGGTAAAATGATTGCTGTACACAGCAGCGGCGATAAAGACATAGAAGAATCTAGAAAAAAGAAACGTAAAAAAGTTCGACATGCTGCCTATGGTCCTGGGCCGTACGGCGGGTACGGGTACGCTGCTGGTTACAGTGGTGGCGACGGTGGTGGTGGCGACGGTGGTGGCGACGGCGGAGTTGGTGAAGACTACGATATCAATGATCCACCTCCTGGACCAGAAACTAAACCTACAATGCCAGCAGGTACTGTACGTGTAGATGTAAGTGATGTCTATGACTGGTACAAACTAGGACAACATATTAGCAATATGAAAGGTTTAGGCAAACACGACTTTGGCCAAGGTCCACCAAGTACTATTTTCTCTTTTGGTAGTGAAGAAGAGGAACACAAGTACATTGATGCTTTGCAAAAAACAGGGCTAACAACAACTGATATTGATCCTGTTGATCCTAATCAGCCTAAAGGAATGAAACGACAAAAAGTTGATCCTACATACAACGTAGGCGAAACAACCAGCGACAGTGTTGATCGCGACGAGTTAAAAGAAATTATAAAAAAATTCTTACCTGTTGCTATGAAAAATCTAGGTATTAACAATTTGCCTAAGATTAGATTAGTCAGTAAAGTTGGCGACACTGAGCATCCATCATTTGGTATGTTTAATCACAGTGAGGAAAGAATATATCTAGGAACTAAAAATAGACACCCAGGCGATATTCTTAGAACTCTAGCACACGAACTAGTACACTACAAGCAATTGATCAACAATGAATTAGATCAGAACAGCGGAGAAACTGGAAGTCCAGACGAGAACGAAGCACACATAATGGCCGGAAAGATCATGCGACATTTTAATGATCAAAATCCCCAAATATTTGATCGTCCTCCAGTAGAAGAAAATTTTGCCGACGGACGTAATCCACAAGACAAAGGTGATAGCAAACGTCACGGAATTAGCAAGGGCATGAGTATAGCTCAGTTAAAAAAAATACGTAGCAGCGATTCAGCTAGCCCTCGCAAAAAACAACTAGCTCATTGGCAGATAAATATGAGACAGGGGAAAAAGAAATGAAGCTACAGGAACTGTTAAGTCAATATCAGTTATTTGCAGCTCGTGTAAAGGTAAAACAACCTGGGTATAGTCAAATGATTGACACTACTGTAACTGCTAAAAATAAAGAAATGGCTAGAAGATTGTTAAGAGCACAATACGGTAAAACAGCATTGGTTAACAATCTACGAGAAATAAAATGAAAATATCAGAAATTATTAACGAAACAGCAACAGCAGGCGCCACAAGCGCAGGGAATATTGCCACTGTAGTAAGTCCTCATGTTGCTATTGGTAAAGACCGTAACAAAAAGAGTTTTACAGGTACTCCTGGAAAAAGCGGCACAAAAGCTCCAGATGTGCCCAAAGCTAAACAAATTAAAAACTCAGACGGCACGGCTAAAAACGCACTGGATATAAGTACCAATATATTTGGAAGCGGGTCTGCTATCAAAAGATAAATACTACTATGAAAAAGATATTCAAAGAAAATGCTGATAATCATGGTCAACATGATCACGAAGCTTCTATGGCTAAAGCAGAGCTTTACAAAGCTGCTGAATACGCCATTAAACTCTTCCATATGATTCAGCCCGGCGATAATCTAGAAGGGTGGGTATCTGCTAAAATCACAAAAGCAGCCGACTATCTAGATTCTGTTGGCCACTATATGGAATATCAGAAAAAGTTTGAACCCGAACAAGACATAGATTCAAACGAACAAGATCTTGATTTTAACGAATCAACAAAGAAAGAAGTTGAAAATCAACTTCTGGAACAATGGAAAAATTATAAAACCCAAGGATAATATCATGGATTTCAAAGCACTAGTA
>Ga0222712_10002843_pt1 | contig 19385 bp, 14 predicted proteins | sample C33_657DmetaG_FD_165043 | JGI IMG/M metagenome (GOLD analysis project Ga0222712, IMG submission 165043) | Estuarine water microbial communities from San Francisco Bay, California, United States - C33_657D | ecosystem: Environmental > Aquatic > Marine > Unclassified | place: USA: California... | reverse complement strand
CTACAGGAAAATCCGTTGACGTGATCGGATCAACCATCGTCCGTATGAAAGATGGAAAGATTGCGGAGGAGCAGGACTTCATGGATAACATGGTGTTTATGCAACAATTAGGGTTATTACCTGCCAACCAATAAAACTTTTTGACTGAGGCCAAAAGCCTCAGTCAAATTTATTTTCTTTAATATATACCGAGGGAGTCATACCTTTTCTGATTTTAAAAGCGTCGATAAATTTTGATCTGGAAACGAATCCGGAGATTGTTGAAATGGCCTCTATGGTCAACCTCTTTGCATTCCCTTCATGAATCAATTGGATTGCATATTCGATCCTTAAATCATTTTTCCATTCTCCAAAAGTTTTATTCAATTCCTTATTGAAATAATTGGACAGAATGCGCTCTGGAATTTTAAGATCAAAAGACATTTGGGACAACGTAAAATCTTTTTTCGCAAAAGGAGATTCCGCCAAATAAGGTAAAATCATGGCATTAAAATCTATATCACCCTGAACACTTTTTAGTGGTTTGGAAATACTCAATTTTATTTTTGTAAAATTAGTTGCTTCCTCCACCCCTTCTCGGTATGAAATATTGCCATATAAAATTTTGGGAAATAGAAACAAAAAGAAATTTTGAATAAAAAAGCCTCCGCCACAAATTCTGAAGAAGTGTTTTTCACTAAACAGTTGAATGGATGAGATGCCCAAAAATGAAAATGGTTGGGTATATAACGTTATCATGTGACCTAAACTCATACTTGCAATTAAGACTTGTAAAAATACCAACGTAAAAAACCAACGCTTGATCACGTAATGATTGGAAGGAATTACCCCATATCTTTTTATCAATATTTGCTTATTCCAAAAGAAGTAAATCATGCTGGCACATGCATAAATAATGAGGTGAATGGAACGGCCATAAAGCAGTTCTTCGAACGTAAACCAATAGAAATTAAGCCGATAATCCTCCGTAATATTGACTATTTCGTGCGCCATTTTAGTTTTTACATCGAAGGGCAAGCTCGTGAAGGGCCAACAAGCTATAATGACAAGGAAAGCAGGCATTAGATGTAGCCCGTCGACTCGTCTGAATTCCTTATGTTCTGAAACAGAGTACTTGACATAAAAAAATAGCAAAGGTCCTAATAGAAAAGAAAGTGGTAAAAAATGAACAAAACATACCCCTTCCCAAAACTCAACTTTGCTATAATGAAGGCCAAAATAGACTAAAACAACCAGATTACAGCAAAGGAAAAAGAGAGCCAAGAAAACATTGGATCTGTTCAAAGAACTCAAATAATATAAAAGTATGAACGAAGTAAATATGCCAAATACTGGCGCTAAGATTTCCAAAACTAGAGTAATTTTGTTGCCAAGTTAGCTAAATTAATATAAACTTGAATCTATATATGCGCAACAGCACGAGAAGACTCATTATAGAAATACCTGGCCTTTAATCTTCATGCATATGGGAAATATCTATATCCATATCTTTCCATACTTCACGTTCGATGTGCATAAATTCATCTGACAAATGATAACAAATTGTAATTGCCATTTGCTTATTCTCCCAAAGAACATATTTGTAGATATCTTCATACCAGACCTTTACTTCCATATCTTTGATTATTTCGATCAAATCATTGCCGGAATATTTAGATAAATCATTTAGTTTGGCAAATCCAGAAAAATCCCCGGTAAATTTATTCAGAACCATTTCATTTGAATTAAAAAATTATATTCAAACATAAATTAATACCAAAAATATTACTATGTTAATTATGGAAATTGAGTTAATCACATACTGATAATTTCCCGAATTTTCTCAAAATCAACCGTTGAAATGATATATTCGACAAATCGCTTATCTGAATTTGAACTTACCCGAACTATCACATTGGATATGTTATAATTATTTTTAAAGTGTAGGTTTATGTGATTGATTAATTTGGAACGGTATTGCCTTTGCGTATCATAAGCCTGGTTGTCATAACCCATCAATTTGGTAATTTCATTGGTTGAAAACGAATGATTAATCCCATAACTTAAACACCTTTCTAAAAATTCTAATCCCTCTGAACTTAATACCCCACCGGTTGTTGACCAATGAGATTTCAACCTCCGCCAATTTTTAAGGTATTTCAAATTGAATAAGATGCTAATCATTAAAATAAAAGAAAACAACAGATAAAGGTACTGTTCGTTGGTCAACCAAGGTTTTTCACTGTAAAATGGACCTATTTCCTCAGATTGCTTCATTAAATCACGAATGTCAAGAGAGTCTAAATAATTTTTATTTGATTTTTCAGGGAAGTCTTTTTTATAGCTGTAGATCATATTTCCCTTGGCAAAAATCTTGAATCCGGGAATGAAAAAAGACGTTTTTGAACCCAAATACTTATAAGATGTATTCTTTATCGGGTCTACGATTATTTCGCCATTAATACTTGGAATAATAAATAGGTCATTCGCCCAAATTACCTCAGCATATCTCCTTTCGAAGCTATTTAAAAAATCAACACTGACGCTTCCTTTTTTATTCCAAACGTTTGTTTTTAGGTCATATTCATAAAAATCTAAGGGTTGAATAATCGGAGCAACAAAAGCATCTGGAATCTCCAACATAAATAATTTATGGGCAGATTTTGAATAGCCCGAAAAAGAAGTATAAATTCTTTTGGGCATTTCCCCCTTAGGCTTACCCATTTCCCATTCTTTCGTTTGAAAATCAAAAAAAGTTTGAACATTATTATAATGCCAAAAACCTATTCCACCAAAGCTAAAAAGGGTATCATGATGGGAAAATTGAAGCGCACCAAAATTGTACCCTCGGTAATACGTTTGATCCACTCGACTTAAAACTCTGCCAACGGGATCAAATTCATATACTTGGCCTGTACCGGCAATGACAAAAAAATAATGTCCTTTAATTTCAAAGGTATTGTAAATATATTTGGGAGGTAAATCCTTAAGATTGGCAAAACGAAAATCAATATCCCCCAATACCTCCCAATAATTCAATTGCCGCTCCTGCCAATATTTTTTAGATTTAAAATCGATCCTTTCCATTCTTAAAAGATTGGAATTCATAAATTCAAAATCAGCGAAAGCCGAATATTGGAAAATCAATAAACCTATACATAATGTAAAAGCTTTAACCATGCGCCTTAAATTTATAAAAGTATGCTCGTATTACTTATTGATAAATTACAAGATAAAGTGTTCTAAAAGGCAGTATTTTATGTTTTATACGTGTATCACATATATTTACTTGTGCACAAGCGAATAGGAATTATAGATACATTCAAAAATCAATTTATTTGAAATTCGACCATTTACAAAAACGGTATTCCAGTGTTTTTTATTCATGTGCCAACCCGGAAACACTGAATCGGGGAACTGTTCTCTCAACACAAGCGCTATAGCGGGATCACATTTAACATTAAACCTTATGGGTATTTCCGCTAAACCGACCAACAAAAACATTTTGTTGGATACTTTAAATACCACATGATTCGGTCCAAAGGGCATGCATTCTTCGGCATTGGGTAAACTCAAACAATAATCACGAATTTGTTCAATATTCATGGGGTCTCATATTGGGGCAAAAGTTATAGTCAATCAATATAAACCTTTTAATTATTGGAATATAATAATGCATTAGGAGTTCCTTGCTTTAAACCCGAAATTTTACCTGCGGATGACGTATTTTTTATAAACGCCTCCACCGCAGAGGGAGTGGCACTCGTATTTTTTGATAAATATTTCGCTACTACACCCGTAACATGGGGAGTAGCCATGGATGTCCCACTCAGTATCTTTGTAGATGAATTACTTGAAATCCCATCCGAAATAATTGAAGTACCCGGGGCTAAAATATCCAAAATCGACCCATAATTAGAATAGGAAGCAAACGCATCATTTGCCGTCGTTGCGCCCACAGTTATTGCAGCAGCTACTCTGGCTGGAGAAAAATTAATTGCATTTACCTTGCTATTTCCTGCCGCAACACACATCACAATATTAGCTGATATTGCCTTTGAAACAGCCAAATCCATAGCGATAGACGCTTTGCCTCCCAAAGATAAATTAGCTACCGCTGTTCCAGACTTTGTCAGACGATCTGAAATGACCCAGTCAATGCCGTCAATGACTCCCGAAGTAGACCCAGAACCACTCGCATCAAAAACGCGTACAGCAATTAAACTAACATATTTCGCCACTCCATAAGTAAAACCGCCTACCGTTCCCGCGACATGAGTTCCGTGCCCATTGGCATCGACCCAGTCACTTGTTGACGCACCCACTGAAGAGTACCCTCTCGTGACCCGACCTCCAAAATCAGTATGACTACCTAAGATTCCTGTATCGATAATGTAGGCGTCCACGCCTAATCCTGAAGATGCATAGGTATATAATTTGTTTAAAGGTAAACTTACTTGGTCTATTCTATCGATCCCCCATGACGGTGCACTAACTGTTGCATCAATACTCATGATTTGATCTTTTTCAATAAAATTTACCTTAGGATTGTTTTTAAGTTTATTATACGCCGCAGGACTAAGTCTAGCTGCGAAACCTTTTATGGCATTTTTATACAAATGATCTGCCTTAACCCCCTCATTTTTATTCATTTTTTCCAATTCTTGATCTATTTCATTGTCCGTAGTTTGATCTTTAAACACGATAATATAGGCGTCATCCGGCAATTCCGTTTTATTGGCATTCGATGTGTTTGTTGGCATCAACGTTAAATCATTCAGATTTGCTTGATTCGGCAAAATTGCCTTATCTGAGATTTGCTCTTGACAACTTGCTAAAACAAAAGCAGCAGCTATAAACAATATTGTTTTCAATCGAAGGTTATTCATAATAAGTCTGAGGTTAATTTAATTATATCAACATGGGTATTTATAAGCTCGGAAATCTTTGATTTTTAACCTTTGAATTCAGAATTATAAATTTTCTCAAAAATAAAACCTTGCCAATAAAACGAATGGATTCAGAAATTTAGTTTGACTTAAATTCAGATTTTAGTTCAAAAAAACAGAACAAACTATCTTACAATCAAGGGTCCAATAGACTCAGCCCACTTTTTATAGGCTATAGCGGAAGGATGCAAACCGTCCCGAGCAACCCACGATGGATTTGATTTAGCCTCTCTACCCAAGACCGTGATGTCTAGGTATTGACATTTCAAGATTTTAGCCAAATTTTTATTTAAACGATTAAAGACATCAATCTCTCTTTTAATTTTTGTGGTATCCAGCTTTTTACCTTCCGGAGTTAAGCTATAATCAGGTATGGATAGGACTAAAACGTGTTGGCTTTCGCCCCGTGTCACCTGAATGGCCCGATTTAAAATCGATGTAAAATTTCGAATATAGGCGCTTGTGTCAACACCCTGAAACTGATCATTCACACCGATCAACACAGTCACAAAATCATAATTAGTTAGATTTTGCTGGCTGATCGATTTGTCAAGTTCCGCAGAAGTCCAACCCGTCGTTGCTATGTAGGTAAGTTGGGCCGTTTTAATCGACCTCAATTTCAACAAATCAAGAGTCTGAGCAGGGAAACGTTCGGATGCATTAACACCTTGACCTATCGTATAAGAATCTCCTAGGGCCAACCATGAAATTTTGAGGGAATCGTCTTTAATTGTCATATTAGACTCCACAGGCTTCTCGCATGAAATCAAAATAAAGCCAATAAACAAAACAAACACCCTATTCATGATCGAAAAATAAGAGAAAATTAGACAACTCTTACACATAAAAAAGGGGATAATAGGTGTTTATACCTATCATTCGTCCCCTTTTTAACATACTTTCTTAATCCATTAACTACCTATTTTTGCTTCCCTGGATATAACATGGTTTGAATTCGCTCCATGCAATCATCCAAATGATACAAGGTTTCAGCGTCTTTGTATCTCGTTTTAGCTAAGTTTATCGAAGCGAGTAATGCTTTTAACTCCCCCCGTACGATTGATCGAACATCCGATTGTGCGACCGAATAATAATCCCGGTTGGTAGGCGAAGGCACCATTTGCTCGGTCAACAAATACTTCATTCGCTCAATATAGGCCTTCTGTAAATTTCGACGATACACTTCAAGCTTAGCGCCCGAAGTAATTTCACTCCATAAACCCATTCGTAAGTCTTTACAAAGTTCAACAGATTTATAATAATTGGTTTCTAAATGAGCACTATTATCCAAGCGTGCTAGTGTTTCAAAACTCAACAATCGATTTAAATGTGTGACCTGTAAACCTCTGATTTTTTCCGTGTAGCCCATCATTTGATGTGCGACTACTTCCTTGTTGACCAACCAAGCCACATCTGAAAATGCATTTTCTAACAACCATTTTATGGCCATTTGTTGTTTCACTTTAGGTACAACGAAATAGGAAGCAACTTGCTGATTGGGTTTTGAATAACGTTCATAATAGCCGCCAACGCTAGTGACTACATGCCCAACATAACGAGACCAAGCACTCAGTAATTCATCGTTCACCTCAATCAAATCATCGTAATTATTTGTCTTCTTGCTCGTCCAATCAGCTAAATTTTTAGCGACTACTTTCAAGTTTTTCAAGGCATAATTTCCTGCTCTCACCGGATCATTTCCGATATCCTCCGTCTGTGAGCTTGGGTCAAAAGTCGTCCCTTGATTTCCAAATCGAAATCGTAAATCACCCGCTTTTGCCTCAATCCATTGATTTAAAATAGGTACTTCATCCTCTGGACTTTTAGCATTTGGTAAAATCCGATACCCCCAATTTACAGCATAATCATCATATGGGCCCATTTTACGAATGTATCGCACCCCCTTATCTTCTGGCTGAGCGATGTAGTTAAAGCGCGCATAATCCATGATGGTCGCCGAAATACCCTGCGTTTTGGTAAAGTCAGCATTTCGATAATTTTCAACTTCATAGGAACTACTGGCTCCCATATTGTGTGGAAAACCTAAAGCATGCCCCACCTCATGAGAAATAACCATTTCCATCATTTCTCCAATATCTTCCTCTTTGGTATCTAATGTCCGCGCATTCGGATTGGAAGCAGCTGTCTCCACCAAAAAACGATTTCGGTAAGAACGCAAATGGTTATGGTACCAGATAATATCACTTTCAATAATTTCTCCCGTTCTCGGATCACTGACACTCGGACCCAAAGCATTTCTCGTGGTACTTGCCACATAACGAATCACCGAATATCGAATGTCCTCAGGTGAAAAATCTGGATCCTCTTCTTTCGTGGGCGGATCCTTACAAATAATGGCATTTTTAAAACCCGCTTGTTCAAAGCATTTTTGCCAATTTTCTACCCCCTTTTTAATGTGTTTTCTTAATTTTTCTGGGGTGGCAGGGTCTAAATAATAGACAATTTGTTTAATGGGTTCAACCAGCTCACCTCTTTTATATGCCTCCAGGTCTTTGGGTTCTAAACGCCATTTACGGATGAAGGTTTTTTGATCCGATTTAAGGGCTTCACTGGAATAGTCGTATTGTTTTTGGGTAAACCAACCGACACGCTGGTCAAACAAACGAGGTTGCATGGGTATTTCAGGTAATAAAATCATCGATTGATTCATCTGAATACTGATCGACTCTGTATAAGCTGTTGACGAAGGTTTAGCCGCAGCATAAGTAAAGTCCTGAACTACTTCAATATTCATCGGAAAAGACTTCACTGAATGAATAAAACTACGGCTTGGGTCCAACGCTTTTACCTTGTGTGCGTCTCTCAAAGACGCATCCAAACCACTCATTGCCGGAATATCACTGCTGTAAAATTTGGTTACATCAATGACCACATTTAATGAATCCTTGTTATAGGTTTCGATATCAAACGCATATAAAGTTGGCTCATAATTATTCGCCCTCACCGAAATGCTAATGGGCAAAGAATCTTTGGCGACTGCCGCATAAGATTTAACTTTGATCAATATTTTCTCTTGGAATTTTTCCCAAACAATCAACTGCTCATTGGTCGATGTGCCAGCATTAAAATACCCACCGCCCAAACCATTGGGTATTTTAGAAATCCTACTAACCAACAACATGTCCTTTCCGAGGTGTTTTTTAGGTATTTCAAAATAATATTTATCCCCTACTTTATGAGTCAAAAAAATCCCCTTTTGCGATTTTGCATCTTTGGTTATGATCTGATCATAGTCCTTCGATTTCTTTTCAACCTTTTTATCGGAAACTACCTCAAAAGGCTTTGCAGGGTCCTTGGCGGTTGATTTTGATGTTTGTGCGATGGAAATGGAATGGACACCTAACAATTGGATGATCCAAAATAGTCTTTTAAAATTATTCATTCGTTTACTGATTTTCAGTTATTTATTTAAAGGAGATTATAAAGATGATTTAATTAATGTAATAATACCTATAATGAGATGTAAAATTAAGCCCATAATCATGTAAAACTCATTTACCTGCCAATTGTTTTTCACCTGTGACCTACATTTAAATCATGTTCCCCTATCCGTTTTTGGAACAATAATTCAAATAATTCAATTTATAAATAATGAAATTCTCATATATTTGGGCCTACAATAAAACATCTTTAAAAAATCTATCATGAAAAAGTCTTTCATTATTTTATCCATGCTGCTCATGGGGATTACCATCAACTTATCTGCTCAATTCACTTCCATTAAATTAACGGCCGCAAAAGATACCATCCATTTAGGAGATGGAGGCAAGGGACTGACAACCAAAGTTTTAACGTTCAATTATGACGCTAAAACAGACGCGGCTTTTGCTCAAGCGACCATGGAAGTACATCACATTAATCCATTTGATCTTCCAGAGATATATGTCAATGGAAAATCAATTCATGCTAACATATACTTCCCATCGTTAGCGGCATCCACTAAATTTCATTTCTTTAAGGTAAAAGGCTTAACTGATTTGGTGGTCAATTCACCGGTAGGAAATGACCACGCTAAGCTTAGTTTTATTTTAACTACTCAGGACTTAGTCGTTGGAAAAAATGTAATACGATTGACTATTGGTAACAGAACCATTGAAAACTTAGATGATTTTTGGATCACTAATCCTAAAATTGACCTAAGAAGCAAAACAGCAAGCGATACATTCTCGGATTATTCAAAATAAGATTCGATTTTCTTGACATAAAAAATCCACCCATAAAGGTGGATTTTTTATTTGATTCAGATCGGATCCTTTTACTTATTGGGCATCGCATGTAAAAGTTCCATTCCCGTGGAATACCTTGGCTTAAAGCCTTTCCAAAGCTTATCATTGGAATTTTTCTGAACATCCAAATATTTCATGTAATCCAATTTTTTCAAATGAATCCCTAAGAATGCCGTCACAAAATGTTGGTTATTATTATTCAAACGGTACTCATTCCAAGAGGGTTCTGAGTAATGGTTGTACTCATTGGGATTTACTCCCTCAGCCAAAGTTTCAACAGGTGGTGGATTGGGCGCCACATTATGACGCGCATTTTGATAGGTCAATAAATACCTATTGGCATAAATTGCCCCATCATAAATCGCTTTAATTCCATCTTCGTATCCGGAGACATCATCTAAACTTCCTGCAATAAAAAAGGTAGGAGTCTTTAAACCCTTTAATCCTTCTTTATCCCAAGCACCCCTTTGCATACCCCAAGGAGCAAATGCAACCACTGCCTTGATTCTTGGATCCAACGATGCCAAGTATTCTGGTTGGCCCGCCAGACGAACTCTAATCGCATGACTTCCTCCTGATAGAGTGGCAAAAGTGGAATCCATTTTTTGACTATATCCCGCACCTGCCACATTCAACACACCGTAACCACCCATGGAATATCCTACAATGCCCGTATTTTCAGTATCCACGATGCCTGATAAAAAATGTTTACTTCCCTGGTCGGAAAAGGCAGTCATCTGATTTAATACAAACAATACGTCCTTAGACCGGTTCAGTAAAGTACTTTGAAAACCAGCCCGATCACTATACGTGGATTCTGTATGACCGATTGAAACCACTATATAACCTTTGGAAGCTAAATTTTCAGTTAAGTAACTGAGCAACAATCGAGATCCTGGATAGCCATGTGACACGATGACTAATGGATATTTACCTTCTGAACGATCGGGTTGCGCATCCCTCAACGCGCGCCCGAAATATGTATAAGGAATCAAAGGGCGCTTTGGGTCGTTGAAAAGCCCTAAAGTAGATTTATACGTTTCCAATGCTTTTTGGCCCGTGGGAATTACTGCTGGGTACCAAACTTCAATCATCAATGAGCGGTCATACAAGGGATCGATACCAGCTTTTGATTTTAACACATCGACCTGATTTTTATTGATCACTTCTAGGGTACGGACACCCACCGCATATTTTCCACGAGGAGCTAGTTCTGGGGCATTGGGCAAGGCATCCCCCACGATAAAATTAGGAGATGGTAATTGAGCCCATAATTGATTTATGCTGCAAAAGCCAATCAATAGAAGGGCATAAGCAAAGGATTTTGTTTTTAAAAAATCGTTCATTTAAAAGAGGTTTTATTTGAAAAAATCGATTATTGAATCATTAATCTTGCATGAATTGTTTTGGATGGGCTTCCTCAAAACGGGTAAGATCTTGGTAATAGGTGGCAATTCGAAGAATAGTTCCTTCATCATACAGCCTACCCACAAATGATATCCCAGTGGGCAAATTCGTTTTTGAATCAAAACCATTGGGGACACAAACGACAGGATGCCCTGTTAAATTCGTGATGGCCGATTGATTTCCGCCACCCCGGGAAGGGCAAATGATCGCGTCAAATTGGGAAACTACGGCATTCACTTTTTGCATCAATAAATACCGGTGTCTTTGGGCATTGATGTATTCCACGGCGGGCACAAATCGGGAGGTTCTAAACTGGTTAGGCCAATCCGATTTTGTTTGTCGGGTCAATAAATCATCGATGTTATTTCGAGTCAATTCGTCAAATTGAGCACCACATTCAGCGGCAATCACGATATCCATCATGTTAAAAGGATAGGCAGTTGAATCTGGAAAATCAACCGGGATGACTTGTATCCCCTGCTTTTTCAATAACTGAATAACCTTCCATTCATTCCGAGTGGTATCCTTAATTTTATCAAAATAGTTTTTGGCATATCCAATTTTCATTCCTTTTACAGAACGATTTGCATCATAATTGAATGGACGATTTACGGCTGCTAAATCTTGTCCATCGGTTCCATGGATATAACTAAAAACGATCGCAGCATCATTTGCCGAGCGACAAATGGGACCAATTTTATCTAAACTATAGCTTAGGGCCATAGCACCCGAACGACTCACGCTCCCGAACGTTGGCCTCAAGCCTGTTGCCCCACAAATCGTAGCAGGTGATATAATGCTACCCCAAGTTTCAGTACCTATCGCAAATGGCACTAAACCAGCCACCGTAGCAGAAGCAGATCCAGCAGAAGAACCTGATGAACCATATGTTAAATTCCATGGGTTTTTTGTTCTTCCTCCAAACCAATAATCGCCCATGGCCAATGCCCCTAGAGAAAATTTAGCCACTAACACCGCACCTGCATCTCGAAGGCGTTGGTATACATAAGCATCTTCTTCTATTCTCTGATCTTTATACGGAGCCGCACCCCAGGTGGTTTTGGTGCCCTTGATGGCAAACAAATCCTTTAACCCATAGGGAATCCCATGAAGTAAACCTCTGTATTTACCTGCAGTAATTTCACGGTCGGCCTGCCTTGCCTGATCGAGCGCGATCTCTTCTTGCAAACTAATAACACAATGTAAAGTATCTCCATATTTCTTAATCCGTTCGATAAAAAAACGTGTTAAATCAAGGGAGGTAATTTGTTTGGATTTAATTAAGTAAGCTAATTGGCCGATCGAATAAAAAGCCAGATCTGTCTTTCTTGCAGGCAATTTAGTGATTGACTTGGGCCAAACAAGAGGCCTTTGTTTCAGTTCAAATTTCATTCCTGGCAGTGCAGGATTTTGCCAAAGACTCAAAGGGACATTATTATTAAGACTTAATTGATGCATAGCCTTGTAATTCGCCAAATTATCCAGGACATCCGAATGGAGCGTGTCTAGCTCTTGGCTTGAAAACTCAAGGTCAAAAAGACGCGCAGCTCCTTGAAGATCTGATTTTGTTTGTGCTACCGCAGAAAAGCCCAATAGCATCAAAAACAAGAATTTTTTCATGTATTCAATGAAGATTTTAGATTTTATTGGTTTAAATATAAAAATCAAGGAAGGTTTTCACCTTCCTTGATCATTTAACTCAGAATAAAAATGCGCATTAGATTGAGCAACTCATATCTGCTCCGCAACATTGAGGTGATTTGATTTTACCTTCACATGAACGGCAAATAGAAATTTGCACTTGTTTGCCATCCGGCAAGGTCAACATATCATTTTCTAAAGGTTGATCACATTTTGCACAAGAGGCATTGACTGCCATTCCACAAGATTTACATTCGTACGTAGCCATAATTTTTTATTTTAAATATTGATAGATTCGATTTAAAGTCCTCTGAAAAGGTACTTACTTAATTTTTAAAATTAATAATAATTATTTTTAAATAAAGGTTCTTGATAAAATTACCGTATAAACCTCTCGCATTTATAAATTGTTTGCCCCATTTAACTAAATCTATGATCTATTTCACGATCTTCAATTCCCATCCAAATTACAAACCCATTATTATCCAACGATTGATCCTAGGTTGAAATGAACTGTTGTTTATTTGAAAATTAGTTTACTGAAGCTACAAACCCAATCGTTGTCCAATCATCAAAAAGTTTTTGATCTTTCGTTATCTCCATCATTTCATGGGTAATTTTAATAGGGTAACTCATTTCCTTGGAATGCGTAGTGAGTACTAAAACTTTAGGACCTTGAGCTATTAACGATTTCTTTAAAAATAAGAGAATTAGTGTAAGAAAAGCGAGGGTACATCACTCGGCATATTTGGCTTGATCATTTTTCATTTTAAAATCATTTTTTGGCCTCGGCTAATTGATGTATCGTATTTTGCACGAGTCCATCGATCACTTGACCATCCTGTCCGAGAATTTGATATTTTATTTCCATTCCCCAGGTTGGCTTAATCTCCGGAATAGTCAAAAATACTGATTTCAAATCCGAACCCAATACTGCTTTCTCTACTTTGATCGTTTTTTCATTGTAATGTTTGGACCCATATTTTCTTGATCTGACCAAATCCCAAACCCTTATTTTGTAATGGCTTACGTCCGAAGCGCTCAGTGAACTTATTGGACTTGAAAAAACCAATTGAATTCCTTTAGTCGTTGCATGAATTTCGAGAGGTAAAGACAAAGATTTTTGGCTTGGTTTGATTCGAAATAATCCACCTAATTGGGATTGCGTGGACCCCCATGCCGACAACCCGCAAAGGTATAATTGGCCATCTTGGGAATTAAACCTCCCCCGCATGATTCCTGTAGAGAATCTGGGCATCGGTAATTCGACAATTCCTCCTTGTAACTGGCCATTTACTTTTTCAAAGGGGATTAAAAAAACCTTTCCATAGCCATAAGAAAAATTCAAAAGCTTTCCATGTAAGGGCCCCCAAGCGGGACTATCGACCCATAATAACTCCGATGGAGATTGATCCAATTCACGATCTACCCAAACAAGCGGTTGCTGCATACTGGCATTTGTACTGTCGGGGTGGCTATGATAACTAAACATATTGCCGTAAAATCCACCTTTATTGACCCAGTTGATTCGGTTCATCGGATTCCAATGCCCTTCTTGGTCGGTGACGATAAAACTGCCATCTGGATTTATACAAACCCCGTTAGCTGCCCTAAAACCAGTCGCGATAATTTCTGTTTGCAAGCCATCCTTGCTGACTTTAATCAACGTCCCATGTTGGGGCACTAACGCCTCTCTTGCATGCCGAGCACTTTTCGCATAATAGAAATTTCCCTCCTTGTCGGTCTGAAGACCCATGGCAAATTCATGAAAATGATCTGTTACCTGATGGTCGTTATTGAAACTTTCGTAAAAATCCGTTTCTCCATCCCCATTATAGTCATTTAAACGAACTAATTGGTCCCGACAAGTCACATAAATCACTTCGTCAATCACCTTAATTCCCAAAGGCTGGAATAAACCCGATGCAATTCGTTGCCACACAAGTTTACCTGTATTTTTGGTAAAGCCTTCTACTTTCCAAATATCCCCATCGGTCGAACATACCACCCCCATATTTTTATCTTGAAAGAAATCGATGCCACTTAGTCTCAATTGGTTTTTCCAAATTGGATTGAATGGTGGGTTCAACACATCGACTTGGAATGCCCCCTCATCCGTTCCTGCAATAATATCTGAGGTGATTTTTTCTGGATATCGCGCCTTGCCTCCACGCGTTAAACTAGCTAAAGCGATCGGGTCTTGGCTTGTTTGAGTCCATGATGCAAGGCCATTGGCCAACCGATTTGCCATCCATACTTTAACCTTTACATCTTGTTGAGATGAGACTTTCATGATCATAAAACCATCCTCTTCGGCCAATATTGCACCATTCCCTTTGATTGCTACCTGATTTCCGATGGGAGCCACCCGCATTTTTAATGGAATAGGCGACTTAGCTATGTTGATCGTTCGAGTAAATACCGGAATGTTCTGCATCATTTCCATGCCAAACATCTCCAAAACCTCTGCATTGCCCACTGTATACCGAATTATTTCCTGATCTCCATATTGGTATATGCCTTTGTAATGTGTCCATTCTTTGGGCAACGGCCCAAAACGCCTTTTGTCGCGAGCCATAAAACGAGGATCCTCAAAAGAACCGGTGAGCGGGTTGGCCCAACCAGGCCCCACGGGATTTGAAAAATGAAGATCGCCAACGGTTCTAGGCGAAATGTTATGCTTGCCATTAAATAATATTGCCTCCCAATCGATAAATCCTTCCCCCGTCCACGCACCAGCGACTCTCATCACATCATGATCAAACATCATCCATGCTTTTCCAGCTGCCACGCCTCCTTTTCCTGGATCCACACGTATCGCAATTCCTTTATAGGCAAAGTTTGAATTACCAAAATTTTCATCAGGAAGGGGTGAAACCGGGCCTCCTGATCTTTGCCGAGGAGCTGCTCCTACACCAACTAACTCGTAGGTATTGATTAAAAAGTTGCCATAGTCCATTTCGGCCCAAGGCTTATATGCTTTGGGCAAAGGTCCTTTTGATATGCCTTTTGGTAAGCTATTCATATATTTTTCATCCCATTTCACGACTGAAACAGACGAATTTTTTGAAATAAAATTTTGTTGGATGTAATGAATGACATCATATTTTTCCACTGGCGTCAAATGCATTTGAGGAGGCATAGACCCCAAGCCCTTGGTAAGCGTTTGATATAGGGAATAGGAATCGTGGCCCAATTTAAAAGGCTCCGCCCAAAATTTCCTTGCCGATGGAATCGAACCTGGTTCTTTGGGTGTTCCATGGCAACTGATACAATTGTTTTTGTAAATAACCTCCCCTCGGGTCATCGACTCATCAAAGTGATCATCAATCGCCAGCATGAAACCTTGATGATCTAGGTCCTTTTCATAGGCGGGTAAATCCCTTTCGCTAAGTATAAATTGACCCTTCACTTCGGTCATTTTTTGTTGAATGGGCGAACATGCACCCATCCCAATCACAAGTAAACAACAAAAAATGGCCTTAAATGGGTTTAACATGGCAATAAGATTTATTTTTCACTAGAAGGATTCTTTCACTTTATTTTAATTCAATGGTCAGCTTTTACAACTTAGAAAACTCTTTTAAGAGTAAATCCGTAATCATTTTATAGCCCTTATCAGATGGATGCAAACCATCAAAGGTCACATTCGAAGCCTCCACCGGATACGGATATTCATCCGTTTCAGGATTAAAGAGCACATCGATAAATTCTGGATATTTAAAATTTTTATACTCACTGCTTAAAGGATCTTTTAAACGCTTAAACTTCACCAAATTCGCATGGTCCATCTTTTTCGCATGGTACAAATCGACTACAGGCATTCGTTCAAATCGGGCTATATCCTTGACCGCATTCGCAAAAACTTCCAAATTTTGTCCTTTTTTATCACGGTATGAACCATAGGCATTGTTTTTAAAATTATTTATGTAGACAAAATCTACGCGTTGCATCGGCGTGATGAAAATGATTTTTGCATTTGGATTTAAGGACTTTAGTTTATTGACTATCATTCTGAAAGAACCATGCACTGTCCCATTTCCTGTATTATTTTCATAATCAGAAAACTCGCCCAAGGGCTTTCCTCCCCACCAATCATTGGTACCCAAAAAAATGGAATACACATCTGCCTTTTGAATACCTAAATTTTCAATTTCGGTGGCAATTTTAATGGCGGTCCAACCATTATGTCCTTGGTTTATAAAATTAATGTGTGGCATTTTTTCATGCACCATCGTCATATATCCCTTCGTAATCCGATGACCCGTCTCATTCGGATGGTCATTTAAATAGGTGATGGAATCTCCTATAGCAACCCAAGTGATCGTAGGAGGTACAAAAGAAAATTGAACTAATAGGAGGCAGAGAAGTAGAATCAGTTTTTTCATTTCAGTTTTTTAAAATAATAAACTCAACAAAATAATGGATAAAAAAAATCGGGCTCCGCTAGAAGCCCGATTTCTTATCATGAAGCTTTTACAATCGCAAAACTCTGCTCCAAATCCGCCTTAATGTCATCAATATGTTCGATGCCGACAGATAATCGCAATGAGGCTGGTTTTACACCAGCGGCCATTTGCTCTTCATCGCTAAGTTGTTGGTGCGTCGTAGCCGACGGCTGAATGATCAACGTTTTCGTATCCCCCACATTGGCCAAGTGGCTAATCATCTGTAAAGAATCCACAAATTTAGTCGCTGCTTCTTTTCCACCTTTAATTTCAAAAGATAAAACTGCTCCAAAACCTCTTTTTAGGTACTTTTTAGCCACCGCATGATTTGGGCTGCTGGCTAAGCCTGGATACATGACTTTGGAAACTTGAGGATGTTTTTCTAACCACTCAGCGATGGCTAAAGCATTTTCTGTATGACGCTGAACGCGAAGCGATAAGGTCTCTATACCCTGCAATAATAAGAATGAATTGAAAGGAGACTGAGAAGAACCAAAATCACGTAATCCCTCCACGCGCGCACGAATGATAAATTGGATATTGCCAAAAGGACCGCCAATGCCAAAAACGGAATTAAAGACTAATCCATGATATCCTTCTGAAGGCTCTGTGAATTGAGTGAATTTACCATTGCCCCAGTTGTAATTTCCCCCGTCGACAATGACCCCTCCAATACTCGTTCCGTGACCGCCAATCCATTTAGTGGCTGATTCAACAACAACATTAGCTCCATGTTCTAAAGGTCTAAATAAATATCCTCCAGCACCGAAAGTATTATCCACGATCAAAGGCAAATCATGCTTCTTGGCAACAGCAGAAATCTTATCAAAATCAGGCACATTGAAGCTTGGGTTACCAATGGTTTCGGTATAAATAGCTTTTGTGTTTGAGTCAATGAGGGATTCAATGCTCGCCGCATCGTCTCCATCCGCAAAACGAACTTCGATTCCCAACCGCTTAAATGCTACCTTGAATTGATTATAGGTTCCTCCATATAAATAGGACGAACTCACAAAATTGTCTCCGGCTTGTAAAATATTGTTCAATGCGATGAATTGAGCTGCTTGGCCTGAAGAAACTGCTAATGCAGCGACTCCACCTTCTAAAGCAGCCATTCTTTTCTCAAAAACATCAGACGTAGGATTCATGATCCGAGTATAAATATTTCCAAACTCCTTTAAAGCAAATAAATTTGCCCCATGTTCTGAATTGTTAAATACATAGGAAGTAGTTTGATATATCGGTACAGCTCTTGCTCCGGTCGTTGGGTCCACTTCTTGGCCCGCGTGAATTTGAAGCGTTTCAAATTTTTGATTAGGTAATGACATAGGTATAAGTTCTTAAAATTTTAAGTAAATTCGAAAAGGTTAAATTTATAAAAAATATAGTCAAAATGATTTTTTTTCGATCAAATTTAAAAGGCATCTTCAATGTTTAGAAAAATGAATGCCTGTCTGTTTTATAAACGATGCCCCGATAAGATCCTTTGGCTCGCGTTGGGATTAATTTTTATCATTCAATCCACATCCCTATCTCAAAAAATTACATTAAATCCGCAAAAAACTTTTCAGACGATGCATAGTTTTGGCGCATCGGATTGTTGGTCCATGGCGATGGTCGGAAAATACTACCCTCAAGAGAAAAAAAATAAAATAGCGGAATGGTTATTTAGCCTGGAGAAAGATGCACAAGGAAACCCGAAAGGAATAGGACTCTCCCTATGGCGATTTAATATAGGAGCTGGAAGTACTGAGCAAGGCATTGATAGCAAAATCACCAATGAATGGCGGCGGGCAGAAAGCTTTTATTCAGTAGGTGTTTGGGATTGGAAAAAGCAAGAAGGCCAGCAATTTTTTCTTCAAGCGGCAAAAAAATACGGAGTACCCTATACGTTAGGGTTTTTAAATTCTTCCCCCGTTGAGATGACTAAAAATGGATTGGCCATTGGCTCTGGCACACTAGGTGAATGGAATTTCAATCGGGATAAAATCAATGAATGGACTAAATTCCTATATCAAGTTTCCAGTCACTTTAAGTTCAATTACCTCAGCCCATTCAATGAACCACAATGGGACTGGGGACCAGGAAAAAATGGGAAGGCATCTCAAGAAGGAACGCCTGTCAACAACCCAGATCTGGCATGGGCCGTCAGAAAATTAGCACTACATTTTGAAAACAGTGGCCTTAAAACGAGCATCGTCATTCCCGAGGCGGGTCAGATTGATTACTTATATCAGAAAAATTCGAATCGAAAAAATGTCCAACAAGACAATCAGATAGAGACTTTTTTTAGTCCCACAAGCCCGCACTATTTAGGGGATTTGAAATCCGTAGAAAAATTAGTCTGTGGCCACAGTTATTTTACCACTTCTCCGGAATCCTTGTTAATTAAAAAGCGCCATGACCTACATTCGGAAGCCGAGCAATATCAGGTAGGATACTGGCAATCGGAATATTGCATTTTGGGGGAAAATGCAGGAGAAATTAAAGGTGGAGGGGTAGATTTAGGAATGAAAACGGCGCTTTATGTGGCTAATGTGATTCATGCTGATTTAGTTAATGCCCATGCCTCCTCATGGAGCTGGTGGCTTTCCGTTAGCGCAAACGATTTTAAGGACGGACTAATTTACATCTTCAATCAGAATCAAAAAGGGGAAAAAGAGGCCAATAAATATGACGCCGATTTATTTGATTCCAAATTACTTTGGACCCTA
>Ga0222712_10002842_pt1 | contig 19396 bp, 20 predicted proteins | sample C33_657DmetaG_FD_165043 | JGI IMG/M metagenome (GOLD analysis project Ga0222712, IMG submission 165043) | Estuarine water microbial communities from San Francisco Bay, California, United States - C33_657D | ecosystem: Environmental > Aquatic > Marine > Unclassified | place: USA: California... | reverse complement strand
GAACGAGAAGAATCAAATCGATTGAGTAACTCGATTCCATCTCGGTACGAAGTTTCGGGCAATCCCGGACCGCCATCCTCAATGAGAATCGAAGACTTCTTGCCGTTTTGCGAAAGCTTTATTCTCGCTGGCGCATCCGCTGGTGTGTGACGAGCAATATTGTTAAGAATGTTTTGCATTAACCGCCGTAAGTGGTCAGCAGAGCCCAGGCAAGAAATTCCATCTTCGATTTCGATAGTGACCGAACGCTGTGAGTGAAGTGTCTGAAAGTCGCGAGAGTGCGAGTTTAAAAGCTCAGATAGATCGACCTCTTCCCGAATCGGTACAGTCGTTTCGCCAAGTTCGGCCAAGAGTAAGAGGTCGTGAATGAGATTTTCCATCCGAACTATCTCTGAATTCACTCTATCGAATGCTCGCTGACGATCGCTCTCTGCAGAAATCTGGCCCTTAGCTAACATCTCTGAATAGCCTTTAATTACTGTTAATGGTGTGCGTAGTTCATGTGAAGCATCGGCTAAAAAACTCTGCATTCGTGCAAGTGAATCAGCCTGTAACTTTCGATTATTACGGCGAATCACGAGGTACGACAGAGCGATGGCAACTAGATCCGCTAGGAAGGTGAAGAGAACGAGCCTTTTCTGATTCTTAATAAATGTCTCATTAGTGGCTCTGAGTGAATCAGCTATCAGTAAGCGATCACCACCTGAGATATTGAGAGAGACCAGACGGTAGTCCTCCTGTACCTCAACGGTCACAGCCTTTTGAAGTGACTTACTAATGTCTGACTCAATGGGCGGATTTCTTAGATTGAGCTGTGACTCATTAATAATGGTTAGATCTCCACTTGCTGAGACAAGTGCGATAGTCACGTTGAAATCTTGTTCTGCGGCACTATCGAGTGCGGCGCTCACAGGAGCGTCTGAATTTTTGCGCACAGAGTCAGCGATGGTGTTGAGTTGAGAATCAATCACTGCTATTTGTGAATTCTTCACCGAAATTGTTGCAAACCCACCAATAAGGAGGGAAAGCGCAGTCGTGATAATTGCACTTGCAAGTAAGTATCGAAGACTTTTTTGCTTCACTATTTCTTGGGCTCCTGAATAACAAAGCCTACGCCGCGAATGGTCTTAATTCCCTCAAACCCATCTCTGTGAAGTTTCTTGCGGAGATAGGAGATGTAGGTATCGACAACTGTGCTCTCAGACTCAAAGGTAATCCCCCACACATCGTCAAGAAGGATTGTCTTTGAGAGCACTCGATTCTTATTCTCAATCAGAACTTGAAGCAACCGATATTCTGTTGGAGAGAGATCTACCAAATCTTCGTTGAATGTCACTGAATGTGTTGAGTCATCGATCGAGATGGGCCCACACTTGAGTGCCGTATTTGGTGCTCCAGAAATCTGTGAACGTCGCAAAATTGCCTTAAGGCGAAGAACAAGTTCCTCAAGACCGAAGGGCTTGACGACGTAATCATCAGCCCCAAGGGTTAATCCCCTAGTGACATCAACTCGATCTGCGCGAGCACTCAGCATCAGAACTGGTACTTCATTTCCGTTCTTACGTAACCGCTCAACAAGTTCAAACCCATCCATTAACGGCATATTGATATCAATGATCATGATGTCTGGGGTGTAGTTTCGTAGAGCAGTAAGTGCACTCATTCCATCATTCGCAGCTTGAGTTTCAAATCCGGCTAGCTTCAGAGCATCCTTTAGTAACTCGCGAACACCTGCCTCATCATCGACAATCAGAATCTTGATTGGCGCTGTATCGGCTGAGCTCATACCCATAGCCTTACAGGTCTTGACTTACATTTCCACCTTCGCCCTGACAGTCCCTGCGCGTCGAAAGGATATTCACAGAGTCTTCACAAAATCGACTGGCATCCTTAACCCAATCGGATTGGAGGAATAATGCGCAAAGTAAGCCTGCTTGTGGCGTTACTTTCCCTTTCCCTCGTCACGGTTCCAGCATCTGCCGATACGAAGCCAACTCCTGCTCCCACATCAACTCTCTCGCCAATGGTTCAGTATGAAATAGATCTACAAAAATTTAAGATTGAGATGAAGGAGTACCAAGAAGCCCGTGTACTTCGTGAACAAGAGTTGCGGTTGATACTCGCAGAATTTAACAAATCGCTTAGGAAGGCGACTGAAGATTCTCGTATTGCTGGCAAGAGCGCTGGAAGTAAGGCCGCACTGGCTTCAGCCAGAGCTGCAGCTGCGACAGCTCGAGATGAGGCAGTAGCTCTTCTTGGGCCCGAGCCTGTAGCGCCTACTCCACCTATTAAGCCAATGAAGAGTGCCAAGAGTTTTGCTCCTTCGCAAAAACCCGAAAAGAAAAATTAATTCAATTCAGATTTAAAACGAAGTGAATCTCGATCTTTGCTTTTGCTCTTCTCGTGAATTTTCCTAATCTGCAATTCAATACTCTTTACCGCCTCATCAAAAGCAGCTAAGTCATTAAACGACTGCGCCTCCGCCCTCATGAGCGGTCCAGCTCCATGTGTAGTAATGATGACGTGATGGGCGTGTTTACCTTGGCGTGGATTGGCTTCGTGAAGGATTTCCACTTCAATTCGCTCGATGAGAACGCTAAATCGCTCAAGTGAATTAATCTTCTCTTCAACTAATTGTGAAAAATCTTCGGCCAGAGCTGCCTGACGAGCATGGATAATCAATTTCATAATGACCCTCATTTCTCCAGGAGAGGAGTGCCCTCTAACAGTGGCAGTAATCGAGAGAAAAGGTAAGGGGCTACCAGATAGATGTGGGTAGCAGATACATCACGGCTGTACCTACTGCGGCATAAATAAGCGCCTGCACTAATATTGAAATTGCCGTCACACGATCTGCTCGCTTTGCTGCCTTATCCGCGACTCGTGAGAGCTGACCGAGCTTTCCAAAATTGAAAGTGCCCATAAATCCATACGCTAGGCAAAACTTTTTGCGTGATTGCACCCAGCCGATGCTTGCAACCATCAGAGGGAAGAAGAGTCCCAATCGCGCACCTCGCGGTGCATCGATTCCAAAGAGGGAGATAGAAGATGTAATAAAGAGAAGAAACCCGACAGCTGCAACAAATTGACGTCGCTTTACTTCTCCGGCTCCGATATTGCAGGTGCCTGGAATGTATTCGGTACTCATTTACGCTTCTTCGAGTTCAGAGTCATCCAACTCGTCTTCATCAAGCCATGCTTCTGCTGGCTGATCATCTTGACGCTCTACCCACGACAGAAATGATGCGACGCCTTTGAATGCCAGGGCGATAACAGCCAGCCCGGCAAGGATTCGTCGAATGATTTTCATGACTTAAATTTACCCTGCTTTATCAAAAAATGCCTACCACCGACTTAAATGGCCCGCCGACTTAAATGACTGAGAGCGCCTTTTGGATGTCTTCCCAAAGGTCATCAACATCTTCGCATCCAACAGAGAATCGGATGAGTGTTTCTGGAACAGATGGGCTCTCAATTGGCCAACGTCGACGACGCTCCCAGAGAGATTCCACCCCACCAAGGCTTGTTGCGTTGGTAATAATCGAAGAGCTATCGCAGACTCGATCCGCATCTTCCCCACTACCTTGAACTTCAAAGGAGAGGACTGCGCCGTAGGTGGCCATAAATTTCTTTGCACGCTCATGCTGCGAATCAGTTACAAGACCTGGGTATCGCACTCGTGAAACTTTCGGATGGCTACTTAAGCGTTCTGCCAAGATTTGAGCGCTCTTACACGACTGGGCAAATCGGAGGGCGAAGGTACGGATTCCTCGAAGGGCTAACCACGCCTCAAATGGGCCAGCGATCGATCCGTTAAATTTGCGAGCACTCTCGAGTGAGGCGAAGAGTGCAGCACTATTGGTAGAAAGTGAGCCCATAAGTACATCGCTATGGCCCGAAAGGAATTTGGTTACAGAGTTCATGACAACATCTGCTCCCATTTCAAGGGGACGTTGTGTCAGCGCTGTGGCAAATGTGTTATCGACCATGACAAGAACCTTTGCAGCTTTTGCCGCTGCAATTAATTGAGGGAGCTCTGCAACATCTAAACATGGATTTGTTGGCGATTCCAGCCATAACAAATCTGCTCCAGGTAGTGCGGCAAGAACTTCTTCAGTATTTGCCACATCAACCAATACAACTTTAAGGCGACCACTTTCACCATACTGCTTAAGGAGAGTCATCACTCCGCTATAGCCTTCATGTGAAGCGACAACACGCGCACCCCAAGGAAGAATTGAATATGCAGCAGTGATTGCTGCCATTCCTGAAGAGAAAATCAGTGAACGGCCACCTTCGAGGGCGCTAATTGCAGATTCTGTTGCACTCCATGTGTCATTGCCATAGCGACCATAACCAATGGGACCGCCGGCGGTAAAGGTACTGTTTAGTGAGATCGGTGTATTGAGTGGACTATCGCCGGCGCGAGGTGGACGGCCTGCAGTAACTGCTCTCGTAGAGAGCTTCTCATTGGATGCATCGTGGCTCATGGTGCAAGCCTAATGCAGACTATCGGCGAGAGAGAACTGACGCTGCAGCGTTATGACCTGCAATACCGCTGACGCCTCCCCCGCGCCGAGCACCTGCTCCGGCGATAAAGATGTGGGGATCATCGGTTTCACAGCCCCATTGCGGGATATCTGTCGCTTCATGATCTTCAATAAATGGGAAATCAAGATCGCGATGAAAAATGTTTCCCCGAGGCAATCCGATCGCCTCTTCTAGATCAAGTGGAGATTTTGCTTCGAGTGCATATGTGCCATCCGAATTTCTTGCTAGAACGCTCTCTATTGGATCTTCTAAATATTCATTAAGACTGGCAAGAGCACTGGCTACTGCAGCATCTCGTGATTGTTCTGGGTTGGCATCAAAGAGAGATGCATCAGTATGTAGACCAAAGAGTGTGAGTGTGTGATATCCCTGACGAGCTAATTCTGGCGAGAGAATACTCGGATCAGTAAGCGTGTGGCAGTACATTTCAAGTGGCAGTCGATCTGGCATTTTTCCGCTCGCCGCAATTTCATAGGTCTGATTGAGGTGCGAGTAACTTTCATTAATGTGGAATGTGCCGGCAAAGGCGATGCGTGGATCGATACCAGATTTCAATCGCGGTAAGCGAGTGAGAAGCATATTCATTTTTATCTGCGAACCCTGCAACGATTGTGGCGGAGTCTTTCCTCGTAGCTTTGCCAACGTTTGTGGCGCTGCCGCAAAGAGGAGATCTGTGGCGGTAAAGCTGCGTCCATCATTGGTAGAAACTGTTACTTGATCACCGCTGCTATCGATCCTAGCCACCCGTGAATTAAGTTGGATCTCGACTCCATGCCCACGAGCAATTCGCTCGAGCTCTGTAACGAGTGCGCCCATTCCCCCACGAGGAACTTTCCATTGGCCTATACCGTTACCAATCAGGTGATAGAGAAAACAGATATTGGCTTGAATGCTCATGGAATCAATAAATGTACCTATGAGTGCATCAGTGAGCACAACTCCGCGTACAAGATCGCTAGCAAATCGATCTTCAATGACTTCCCCGATGGGACGCTCAATCATGTAATCCCAGACAGAATCCATCCCTACAGCAGTGCGCATCTGCGAACGAGTCATCAATGGTTGGAGCATAGACGGTGCTGATCGAGCAGCGAACTCAGCTATTTCAGAGTAGAAGCTTTGCCACGCAGCGCCTTCTGCATCAGAGCCTGTGAGTCTGGCAAATGAATCGGCGGTCTCAGTATTCCAGTTTGTGGAAACGCTAAGACCATCATGTTCACCATCTTTTTCATACGGAGTGTAGGAAGAGACTTCGCGACTGAGAGTTTCAAAATTGATTCCGAGATCTTTTACAATCTGATCTGGAAGTAGCGCTACTAAATATGAATAGCGAGAAAGGCGTGCATCAAATTCAGGGAATGCGCGAACGCTGGCAGTAGCTCCACCAAGTTCGGCTGCACCTTCAAGAAGAAGTACTTTCTTGCCTGCCTTGGCTAAATATGAAGCTGCAACTAGTCCGTTATGTCCCCCACCTACAACGATTGCGTCATAGACACTAGCCACGAATTCCCCTTGCCATCTGAGTTATTGCTTGAGTAATTATCTCAGGACTTGTTGCAAAATTCATACGAGCAAACTGTCCCCACTGCGCTCCATAGATGTGGCCCGCGTTGAATGCCACATTAGTTTTTGCAAGGATAACTGCAGTTGGCTCAACTCCTAAATTAAGTGCAGTGAGATCAAACCACGCTAGGTATGAGTGTTGCGGAGGGTTGTAGACAACTTCTGGCAAATGTTGCGCGAGCAACGTCGAGATGAGATGGCGATTATGGTCGAGCTCTTTGATAACGGCATCAAGCCAAGGGACGCACTTGTCGAATGCGACAGCAGTTGCGAAGGCGCCAAAGAGTGATGCGCGAAAGTGAAGTGCGGGTGGAAGTGCATTGAGTTTTTCGTGCATCTCTTTACCGCCAGAAACAATAATCGCGCATTTGAGCCCTGCAATATTCCAACCTTTACTTGCCGCCGTTACGACAACGCAGTGACTTTCTGCTTCTTTACCTAAGCTAAGGATGGGAACAAATGGGTGTTCGGCGTATTCAAGCGGTGAATGGATCTCATCACTAATGATGATGACGTTGTATTTCGCAGCCAGTGCTACAAATTTTCTTAGCTCTTCACGTGTATACACGCGACCAATTGGATTATGTGGTGAGCAGAGAAGATGAACTTTGATTCCGCTGCTATACGCCTTTTCGATACCTTCCCAATCGATACTCCATGCACGTGAGACATCATCTGATGGCTGATGAATAAATGGGACATCAACTGACTTCACCTTGGTCTCGTTCATCCATGTATAGAAATTCTGATAGACCGGTGAGCTGATTAGGATGCTATCCCCAGGATTTGTGAAGACGCGAAGGATTTCAACCACGCCGACTCCTACATCAGTTGCTGCGCGGACGTGAGTTGGATCAACTGTCCAGTTCCAGCGTGTGGCAGCAAATTCTGCGAACGAATTACCAAGTTCAGGAATTGGACCGAGGTAACCCATATCTGAGTGTTCGACCATAGAGTGAAGAAATTCTCGAATCGGTGCTGCAACCGGAAAATCCATCTCAGCAACAGGGAGTGGAATTACATTCGGTGCGAAAGCGCGCCATTTCTCACTATGGTGAGTAGCCAGTTCGGCAAGAGTGGGCGCGGTGACGTCAATGTCGCTCATGCGGCGAGTATTCCACTAAGAGTGCTCGGCTGCTAGACGTTTTGTTGAGTTTCGAACCACAAGTGTTGTGGGAACAATAAGAGGTATTGGCTCTTTCAGAGGTTTGCGAAGGCGTTCCATAATCGACCATGCAGCCATCTCGCCCATCAGTTGCACCGGTTGCTCGATTGTCGTCAACTCTGAAAATTCAGACATCTCGTGCCCATCAAAACCGATGATAGAAATATCGTCGGGACATTTAAGACCATGGCGACGAATTGCCTGCATCACACCAAAAGCCATCTCATCGGACTCACAAAATATTGCCGTTGGACGATTAGGGCGAGCAAGAAGATCATCCATTGCTCGGGCTGCAGTATGCATTGTAAATCCACCGTGCACTTCTCGAGATGGATCCCACTCCAGGCCATTTTCAACTAACGCTTGCAGAAAACCCTTACGACGATCTTGCGGAACGCTAAAGTTAAATGGGTCGTCAGGGTGGCCAGACATCAGTGCAATATTTCGATGACCTTGATTAACCAAATGTTGAGTTGCGGTACGAGCAGCTGCAACATCATCAATTGCAACGCTGGCACAGTCTTTATGGTGCATACCGACTAAAGCAACTGGAATACCAAGACTGAGCATTGATTCGAACTCTTCTTCAGTTGGTGGAAGGCTGATAACAATGAGTGCATCCACTCGCCCCTTAAGGAGCTGATGTTGGAAAAGGCGCTCTCGCCCCTTCATCTGACTAAAGTTATAGAGAAGAAGATCAAGTCCAGCTTCACGAAGTGCTTGTTCGGCACCGCTAATCACTTGTGCGAAATACCAACGCGAAATATAGGGCGCAACAATTCCTACGCTATTTGTTCGATGCGCTGTTGTCTTATTTGAATCAGATTCGATGGGATAGCCAAGTGATTCTGCGGCATCAATGATCTTCTTGCGCGTCTCGGGGTTGACGTGGTGGAGGCCGCGCAGCGCACGCGATACCGTAGCGATAGAAACTCCGGAGAGAGCCGCAACCTCTTTAATTCCTGCCACTCTAGCTCCTAAATATTGCGGCTGTAAAAAACTGCAACAACTGTAAAAGTATCGCCAGATTCTGCAAATAACAAGGGGCGAGCGCTAAACGGGGAAGGCGACGCCTGTACTTGAGTGGCAGTCGTATCCGTTTGGGTTCTTTGCTAGATATTTCTGGTGATACTCCTCAGCCAGAAAATATTCCATCCCGGAAGCGCTCTTGATCTCTGTGACTATTGGATCAAGTCCGGCAGAGGTGAGTGCACCTTGATACAGATCGCGTGAAGTGATCGCTGTCGCCATCTGTTGATCGTCATCTGTGTAGATCGCACTTCGATATTGGGTACCGATATCCCCGCCTTGAGCATTAAGAGATGTCGGATCGTGCATGACCCAAAATTCTTGCAGTAACCGATCATAAGAAATCAGTGATGGATCAAAGGTAATTGCGACCACTTCAGCATGACCAGTTGATCCTGTGCAGACCTGCTTGTAACTCGGTGAGGAAGTTTTACCACCCATATAGCCGACCGATGTCTCGATGACGCCATCGAGTAACCAGAATCTACGCTCAGCTCCCCAGAAACAACCGGTAGCAAAATATGCAATCTCATGTGTAGCGCTCATGGGTGAAGTCTTTCATGGTTGGAGAGAACTTTCTTCACGTAAACTAGGGATACCTGCGCCCCCGTAGCTCAGGGGATAGAGCACCGCCCTCCGGAGGCGGGTGCACAGGTTCGATTCCTGTCGGGGGCACGCACTCATTTAAGAATCAAGCGCGATCTATATCACGCCGAATTTTAAAAACTATCTCCATATGTTCTTGTGCATGCCAGTTATTCGCGAGAGAATATGCGCTCCGCCAGATGAATTCACATCGTATGGCAGCGCGCATTTGTAGAGGAGAGATCATGGATTGGCGACATCAATCAGCATGCCGCGATGAAGACCCTGAACTCTTCTTCCCAGTTGGTAACACAGGCCCTGCGATCACTCAGATCGAAGAGGCGAAGAAAGTCTGTCAGCGTTGCATCGTTCGCGAAGCCTGTCTCTCTTGGGCTCTAGAAAGCGGACAAGATGCAGGGGTATGGGGCGGTCTTTCAGAAGATGAGCGCCGTGCACTCAAGCGCCGTGCAGCTCGAAATCGTGCTCGCACTATGGATCCACATAATTAATTTCATTTAAATCGGGAAGGTAAGTCGAGCGGTAGTTCCACGTTCTGTTGATTCTAAAACTAACTGACCCTTAAGTTCATTTTCGGTCAGGGTTCGCACAATTTGTAGACCTAAATTAGATGATGTCGTGAGATCAAATCCTTCAGGCAGACCCACTCCGTTATCGATAATTGAAATGTGGGCAACACCAGCACTTCGTTCAAGGAGAATTTCTAGCGAGCTTCCGCCAGTTTCAAGGCCATGCTCTAGAGCGTTGTGAATGAGCTCAGTAACGACAAGGGATAAGGGAGTTGCAATCGCAGGGTCGAGTGATCCTAATTGGCCACTTCGAGTGATCACTAATTCATTCATACGCGAGCTCAAATCAAGTGAGTGCGAAACTAGTCGATCTAGAACATCATCAAAGGCGACCGATGCATCGGTGCCGGATGAAAGCGTCTCATGAACAAGTGCGATAGAGGCAATACGGCGGACAGCTTCATTAAGTGCAGCACTTGCTGCGGGATCATCGATCCGGCGTGCTTGGAGACGTAGTAGAGCAGATACTGTCTGCAGATTATTTTTTACACGATGGTGAATCTCGCGAATAGTCGCATCTTTAGTTACGAGTTCGCGCTCACGTCGCCTCAGTTCAGTTACATTCTGTAGCAAGACTAAAGCACCGATGCGATCACTTCCTTGAATGAGTGGAAGAACAAGAAGTTCAATAGTTCCTCCACTATTTTCCATTTCAACTCGCCTGATCGCTCGCCCTGAGAGTTGTACTCGTAGAGCTTCTTCATGCGCCTGACTTTGAGGGGATGCAATTTGCTCTGCGACCTCTGCCAATAATTGACCTTCAAGAGCACTATTCCAACTCAATCGGCTAAATGCTGATCTCGCATTAGGGCTGGCATATGTGATTACACCGTTTATATCTAAACGTAGCAACCCATCTCCAACTCGCGGTGCTGGATCAAAGAATGAATTTGCATGCTGATATGGAAAATTTCCTTCCGCTGCCATGCGATAGAGCTGATGTGCAATTTCACGGTAGTTGAGTTCCAAACGAGACGGTTGACGCATGAGTTCTGAATCCCGATGGCGAGAAATTACAGCAATTACTTCACCTTCATAGAGAACAGGTATTGTCTCTTCTTTGATTAAGAGGTCGCCAACTTTTTCTGGAACTGTGTCGCGAATAATTTCCGCACGTGATAACGCTTGGTCAATATGTGGGCGCTGACCCCAGCGAATTTCCTCACCCAATACATCATTAGAAAATACTGTCGCCGCTGTCATAGGACGTATGTGTGCGATCGCAACGTAGCCAGTTGGCCAACTCTTCATATCTTTTCGAAGTGGAACCCACAAAATGAGGTCTGCAAAGGAAAGGTCTGAGAGTAACTGCCAATCTGCAACTAGCTCACGGAGGCGATAAACCTGGGGTGGAGTCAGCGGACTCTTGCCTTGGATAAATTCTTCGATCGTTGGCATTACTTTCTCCAACTAGGCAACATTGAAGGGACTTCTTCCATCGCAAACCAGGTGAGATCTTCACCATCTGGTGAAACGAGGAAGATGCAGGCAACCCATTCAAGTGAGATTGGTGCATTGATTGAGATGCTATCTGCGCCTTTTTCTTTAATGAGTAACTCTGGTACCTCAACAGCGAGTACATAACCTTGGCCAGTTTCACGAAGCTCAAGTGACTCTTCGGCTGCCAACATCGAGAGAATAAACTCGTGTTCCTCTTCACCAAGTTCTGAATGGGTGGCAATGAACTCTGCAGTGGGTGCAAAGAGGACAGGAACTGAGATCGAAGTGCTCGCAAGGAGAGCTTCAATCTCCTCAACTGATACTCCTACATAGCTGCGCATATTGGCAAGCCTACAAGGTGTGAGGCTATTGAGTAAGTTCGAGCGCTAGCGATGCAAGTGATCGTCGAAGTGCGCCTCTGGAATTACTCTCGATCAGAATAGAACGATCTTGGGCAGCGGCGCTGACACCTCTGAGGTCAAGTGGAAGAATTCGCAGCGCATGAGGTTGTGCTGGGGAGACAACAGAGAGAAATTTCTCTTCCTGCTCATCTCCCTTTTTTCCGGGGGCACGTTGAGTTAAGAGATAAGTCACTCGCCCACGAATTGTCATCTGAGGCAGAGCTACCGTGATCTCGCGTAATGCGCGTGAACTTACAACGCGAGGTGAAGAAAATATCCATAAATCATCCGCGAACTCCAATACCGATGTTGAGAGAGCGCTATCCCAGCGTCGATCAAGCAAGACTGGTTCAGAGTAAGTGATAAGACCAAGATCAATAAGAATGAAATCTACGTTATGGCTTGCGTCAAAAATTAGTTCAACCGCGTTCGATGCATTGTGACGAGTAATTTCAAAGATTTGTAGCGTTGGACTCACTTCCTTGAGAACATCTTTATTTGCATGGCGCTCCCCCAAAAGCGTCGCGATTGCCGGCATCTGGTGATGAGCATCAATCAGCAATACTTTCTTGCCCGTGAGCGTGAGTTCTATAGCAAGATTAAGTGCTGTAAGTGTCACGCCCTCACCATGATTTACTCCCGTAAGAGCGATCATTCTGCAGCGAGATGGAGCGTGATGAATGTTTGTTGCTCTCAGCATGGGGGCTCTATGAGGCGAGCGAATCATGGCCAATAATTCAATCTCATCTCTCGGCCTAGCTAGATACCCATCCAGTGCCTCACTTTGATGCGAGGCGAGAAATCCTATTGCTCGATCCAGATGCGGTGAAAGTGTTGCAAGAATCTTCGAATCTAAATCGCAAACGTCACTCGAGTAGATAAGTAAGGGCTTGGACTCAGTAGATGTCGTAAGAAAATTGTGCAAGGAGTCCACATCTAGCGCTCGGAAGATAACGCTCCATCCATGCGAGAAGAGCGTTCCGGCAACCATCGCCTCGAACTCCGGATCTTTGATTGCTGTGATGACGTTGAGCTCAGCCATTTGATTTAACAATTACTAATCTTCCATTTGATGTCCCAGCCAATAACCGTTGAACCTGTGAATTATCAACGGAGACCGTGATCGCTAGCCCGTTTCCGAAGTTAGAACTTTTGCGATCGATAGAGCGAAGAAATATCCCTGTGAGTAGGAGTTCTGGAGTGCTCAGACTCTGCGCATCTTGCGGTTCTGGAACCCAATAAATACTTATTGGCTCACCTATTTCTATCGTCTCTGGGATATCTGATGCTGCAATATTGAGAGGTACCTGCTCGGCATCAAATTCCTGGAGATCTTCAGTGACGGCACTCGTTGCAACAAACTCACCGGCTGCGATATATCTTGTAGTTGTTGATCCAATCGGAGACAGATCTTCAGATAAATAGAGATCTTGATTATCGACAAGGGAAGCATCGATAAGTTCTAAATCTCCAGATGTGAGCAAGGATCCAGCCGCGACGGGGTGTGAGACAACCCAATATCCAGAGCTGCGATCAGAGAGTACTGCAAAGGCAAAAGATGAGAGCAAGGCAGTTAGGAAGAGCACGCCTGCAACGATGACTCGAGGTGATTTCAGTGAGAGTGAGGTATTTAGCTGATGTGACATAAGGGTGGAGCAAACGCTATTTCCTTGATCTTTGGTTCCAATTTTCCACAGTCATCCTTTAGGTTGAAAGAGAACCAACCTTGCGGCTGATGGAAGCGCAGCGACCTCTAGCAATGCTGGCACAATGACAATTTACTCAAACACCAATTACACATTAACTGCCAGCAGCGAAGATCAGGCTCTATGGAGCCATCCGATTCTCGATCTTTATCCAGATTCTCCGCGGTTTGAACCTCTGCCACCTCTTCCAGTTCAAAAAGCAAAGCTCTACCTGGTTCCCTCACACTTTGGAGAGGACTTTGATGGTGATGATTGCCCTGAACCAACGTCGGCAGATGAATTACCAGAGTTACATGCATGGACGATGACTTTTGTCGTAGCCCTCCTTGAGATCTGGGCTGGAAGGCGACAGCCTGCACAATTGATGGCGCGCTGTCATCGAGTAATTTATAACGAATTGATTCGAAAGACAGGATCTCAGAAAGAGGTTGGCCGAGTGCGAACAATTCATCAAAGCGAGCCACTCGATGGAATCTGTGAATCAACAATTACCGTGCGCTTCGGTGAAAGATTGCGCGCCATCGTTATTCGCTTTGAAGGCGTTGATGGACGCTGGTTATGTACCGAGCTAGATCTACTTTAAAAGTTAAGCAGCACCGTGGCAGCGCTTGTACTTCTTACCCGAACCACAAGGGCAAGGAGCATTACGTGTCACTTCATTCTTCACCACAACACCAGATTCATCTGAAGCTGTATAAGAAAGTGCGCTGACTTGGGTAGGTTTTGCATCAATGGATGGAGCTGAAACCTTCTTGCCATCTTCAACAGTTACCTGAACGTTAAAGACAAGGCTTGCGAGCTCTTCCTTGATTGCATCCATCATCGCAGCAAAGAGTTCATAACCCTCGCGTTGATATTCAACAAGCGGATCACGTTGAGCCATCGCGCGAAGACCGATTCCTTCTTGGAGATAATCCATCTCGTAGAGGTGTTCTCGCCATTTGCGATCTAGTACAGATAAGAGCACCTTGCGCTCAAGTTCGCGCATAACTTCAGCACCAAGTTCACTCTCACGCTTTACATATGCTGCCTCGGCATCTTCGATGATTCGTGCAGCTAAGAACTCAGCATCAAGGCCGCCTATAGATCCAACCTCAGAGATAAGTCCATCAACTGTCAGCGTAACTGGGAACACAAGGCGGAGAGCTGTCCAGAGTTTTTCTAGATCCCAATCCTCTGCAAAACCTTCAGCAGTCTCTGCATCGACATAAGCCTGAATTGTCTCTGCCAAGAACTGTCCTACCTGTGTAGAAATATCTTCGCCCTCTAGAACTAAGCGACGTTCTCCATAAATAACACCGCGTTGGCGGTTCATGACATCGTCATACTTAAGAACGTTCTTTCGGATTTCAAAGTTCTGTGCTTCAACCTGTGTCTGAGCGGATTTAATCGCATTGCTCACCATCTTCGACTCGATCGGTGCATCATCTGGAAGACCAGCTGCTGATAAGAAGCGCTCAACCATTCCAGAGTTAAATCGACGCATCAAATCATCTTGCAAGGAAAGGTAGAAACGTGATTCACCAGGATCACCTTGGCGACCTGATCGACCACGAAGCTGGTTATCGATACGGCGTGATTCGTGTCGCTCTGTTCCAAGAACATAGAGACCACCGAGGGAGACAACTTCTTCGTGTCCTGATTCAACGGCAGCCTTCTGCTTTGCTAGCTCTGTTGGCCAAGCTGCTTCATACTCCGCTGCATTGTCTACAGGTGATATTCCGCGACGCTGTAATTCAAAGTCAGCCATAAACTCAGGGTTGCCGCCGAGCATAATGTCGGTACCGCGACCTGCCATATTTGTCGCAACTGTGACAGCGCCCTTAACACCAGCACGAGCAATGATCATCGCTTCACGCTCATGGTGCTTCGCGTTGAGAACCTCGTGAGGAATGCCATTCTTCTTCAAAACTGCAGAGAGTTCTTCAGATTTTTCGACGCTGACAGTACCTACCAAGACGGGCTGACCTTTGCGATGTCGTTCAACAATGTCTTGAGCGACTGCAAGGAATTTACCGGATTCTGATTTGTAGACCAAATCTGCAGCATCGATACGTTGCATAGGGCGGTTTGTAGGAATTGGAACAACGCCAAGTTTATAAATCTGATGAAATTCAGATGCCTCTGTCATCGCAGTACCTGTCATACCTGAAATTTTCGAGTAGAGACGGAAGTAGTTCTGCAATGTAATTGTTGCAAGAGTCTGGTTTTCGTCCTTGATCTCAATACGCTCTTTTGCTTCAAGAGCTTGGTGTAAACCATCACTGTAGCGGCGCCCTGAAAGCATGCGGCCAGTATGTTCATCAACGATAAGTAGCTCACCATTCATGACCACATAATCCTTATCGCGCTTAAAGAGTTCCTTCGCGCGGACGGCATTATTGAGATATCCGATGAGTGTCGTGTTTGCTGCCTCATAGAGATTTTCAATACCTAGGAGCTGCTCAACCTTAGTTACGCCAGCTTCAATCACTGCGATTGTTTTCTTCTTTTCATCGACTTCATAGTGAGTATCGCGCCCGAGTTGATTGACGATATTTGAAAATTCAACGTACCACTTGGTCGCTTTGTCGGCAGGACCGCTAATAATCAATGGCGTACGAGCTTCATCGATAAGAATGGAGTCAACTTCATCGACCACTGCGAAGAAATGATCTCGCTGTACACAATCTTCTAAGCTCCACGCCATGTTGTCACGAAGATAATCAAATCCAAATTCGTTATTTGTTCCATAGGTAACATCGCAGTTATAGGCATCGCGACGCTCAGATGGAGACATGCTATTGACGATGACACCGACAGTTAGGCCAAGGAAACGATGGATACGTCCCATCCACTCGCTATCGCGCTCAGCCAAATAATCATTCGTTGTGACAACGTGCACACCTTTACCTGCAAGTGCATTCAAATATGAGGGAAGGGTTGCAACGAGAGTTTTACCTTCACCAGTTTTCATTTCAGCGATATTTCCCATGTGCATCGCAGCACCACCCATGAGTTGAACGTCGTAATGACGCTGACCGAGCGTGCGCTTGGCTGCTTCACGAACTACTGCAAAAGCCTCTGGAAGTAAGTCATCGAGATCTTCACCTTGTGTCAGGCGAGTTTTAAATTCCTGAGTTTTTGCGCGGAGTGCTTCATCTGATAATGGCACGATTGCTGCTTCAAATGAGTTAACTTCTAAAGCAATCTTTGAGAGGTGGCGAAGAATCTTTCCCTCACCTGCGCGCATAATCCGATCAAGAATCGTTGACATCTACAAACCTTTCAGAGACTGCCGACATAAGACAACTTGACGGGCGAAGTTCCTTCACTCGTCACTGGGTATATCGTAGGGGTTTAGCAACGCAGGCAGTAACAGCGCCAATAACGGTATATCCGGCTCTATGCAGGGCCCTACCAGCCTCACGCAGGGTCGCCCCCGATGTAACCAAATCGTCGATGAGAATCACGGGAATATCCGACGAATCTTCTCGGTTCGCACATTTCATTGATTGGCTGAGATTTTTCTCTCGTAATTGAGAGTTCAAGGTTGTTTGATCTTTCACCTGTCGCGAGTGGCTCAAAATTGCTTGAACGTGAACGCGAGGACTTTGAGAGAGAGCCTTCGTTTGTTCCAGTATGAAATCACGGCCGCGCTTGCGTGTATTTGCCTTTCTTGAAGGAATAGGTACAAGGTTGGCAATTCCAACTTCACTATAAAAATAAGCCAAACTATGTGAGAGCGCTTGAAGTATGAGGCGATCAGCATCGTAAAGTGCACTCTCTTTTGCGCCAAGCAATACTTTCTGAGCAACAGGTGAATATGCAACGGCTGAATAGACAGGGAAAGAAAAACCGTCTACAGAGATTGAAGTTCGATAAATATGGGGATGCCATGAAGCTCGACACTGGGAGCAGATTCCTATGCCAAGTTGACGACATCCAAGACAGCGTGAAGGAAATAATAACTCTGATAGTGCGTGTAGCGAGATCACAGAGGCGATCTTTACCTGCTAAATGATTTCGATCTGAACTTCACTTCTCTTATGTGGATTAACCGGAAGAGGTCTTCCAGAAATTTCATTACCGGCAATTCGAGGCAGAGTCAGAACAAAATTTGCACCTTCACCTGGTGAGCCCCACGCATCAAGTTCTCCGTTGTGGAGTCTGGCATCTTCAAGGGCGATAGATAGACCCAAACCTGTTCCACCACGTGTACGGGCTCGAGAAGGATCTGCGCGCCAGAATCGATCGAAGACGCGCGTTAAAGATGCCTCCTCCATTCCCTCTCCATGATCGCGAACACTTACAGCAACTTCAGTCCGTGTCTCAACGCATTCAATCTCGATAGGCTTTCCATCAGAATGGTCGAGAGCATTCGATATTAAGTTGCGCATGATGCGCTCAACACGCCTAAAATCTGCACGGATGTGGACTGGTGTTTTTGGTGCAACAACTGCAATTTGAGATTCTGGAGAGTCAAGAACTACGCCGAGATCTGCTACACATCGGCGCACCAGTGCGACAAATTCAAAATCAGTCGGTTCTAGAACGGCTACTTCCGCATCGAATCTGCTTACCTCTAAAAGCTCTTGAAGGAGTTTTTCAAAGCGGTCAATCTGTGCCAGTAAGAGCTCTGCGCTTCGAGCAATTACTGGATCAAAATTTTCGCGCTGACCGTAAATCACATCAGAGGCGATGCGTAGGGTTGTGAGTGGAGTTCTCAATTCGTGAGAAACATCTGAAACAAAACGTTGTTGCACTTGCGAGAGATTTTCCAGCCTGGTGATTTGCGCTTCGATAGAAGTTGCCATTTCATTAAAGGCATTTCCCAGAGTTGCAATCTCATCCTTACTTTGAACCTGTAATCGCTGGGTGAAGTCGCCTTGGGTAAAAAGGCTTGCCACTCGAGCAGCTTCACGAACGGGCTTAACAACTTGTCGCACAACGAGCCATGTAATCAGGGCGATTAAGAGCAGAAGGACAATTCCGGTAAGAAGGAGTGAGTTTTGGACAAGATCAAGAGTTGCACCCTGGTTGGCTAGAGTAAAGACTAAGTACATTTCGTAACGGCCAGAACTGGGAATCGATACACGCTGACCTACGTAGAGAGCATCAATCGTTTTGCCTGTTCGATACGTGAGTGGCGCAAACTGATGTGACAGATCTACTTCTTCTGAAATTTTTGCTCGTAATTCTTCTGGAATTGTTGTCGCTAATAGCCCGTTTGAGGCAAAACTGTAGTTTGGCTGTTGGCCATTCTTAGCGGTTTCACCCTTATCAAATATTTTGAGCAAAATTATTTCGCGTGCACCTTCATTGGTTCCAAGGGTGGTTGACGATGTAATCACATCTGTCACTTGCACTTGAATTTGAGGAGGAGAAGCTCCTTCAACAAGCAAGAATTGATAACGAGCGTTGTAGAAGACCGAACGTGCATCAGCGAGAGAAGACTCTAGATTTACTCGCTTTATTCCATCTGACAGCTGCGAATAGAGAGCTGAGCCAGTCAGCCAAACGACACCTAAAGATAAGAGCACTGTTGAGAGAATAACTTTGGCTGCTAGAGATTGTGCAAGGGGCGAACGTTGTGGCCACATTAGGAAGCGCCTACAACTCCAGCTTTATAACCCACTCCTCGTACCGTAATGACGATCGTTGGGTTCTCTGGATCGTGTTCGACCTTGGAACGAAGACGTTGAACATGGACATTTACCAACCGAGTATCACTTGAGTGACGATATCCCCACACCTCACTCAGTAGGGAATCGCGCGTAAATACGCGACCGGGTTCCTTTGCGAGAGCTACAAGTAAATCAAATTCAAGGCGAGTAAGTGCAATCAGCTTGGCACCCCGTCGAACTTCGTGGGCGGTGACGTCAATTGCTAAATCTCCGATTATCAGAGATCCCTTTACATCGGCATTTGTGCGACGCAGTCGTGTGCGAATACGTGCGATCAATTCGGAAGGGTGTTTAAAAGGTTTAACCATGTAATCATCAGCGCCAGCTTCAAGCCCTGCGACAATATCTTGCGTATCGCCCTTGGCGCTTAACATCACGATCGGCACCATAGATTCGGCGCGAATTAACTTACATACTTCTACTCCATCAAGGCCTGGCAACATCACATCGAGGAGAACGAGATCTGGTGGATTGCTTCGAAAAACTTCCATGACCTCGTCTCCACGACTGACTAGATCTACGTCGATGCCGGCACCGGTTAAAACGATGCCGAGCATCTCCGCAAGATCCTGGTCGTCATCGACGACCATGACTAAGGTCATTAGCTACCGTGCTCCCAAGAGTTGAGGTACATATCTTGAGCTGGCGTTAATACATCAATGCGACCACCCATAGAGATCAACTTAAGTGATGCAACTTCCTT
>Ga0222712_10002841_pt1 | contig 19399 bp, 10 predicted proteins | sample C33_657DmetaG_FD_165043 | JGI IMG/M metagenome (GOLD analysis project Ga0222712, IMG submission 165043) | Estuarine water microbial communities from San Francisco Bay, California, United States - C33_657D | ecosystem: Environmental > Aquatic > Marine > Unclassified | place: USA: California... | reverse complement strand
CAACGATGTGATTTGCACGGGTGGCGGCAACGACATTGTCAACGCCGGCGCAGGTGACGACATCGTAATCGCCGAAAACGGCGGAAGCGTGGTTGTTGACCTAGGTACGGGCAACGATATTTTTGACGGCACTGATGGATCTGATGCAGTGGTGAACGGCGGCGATGGTGCCGATGAACTCATTGGAACCCCTGGCACAGATGAGCTAAACGGCCAAGAGGGCTACGACTCGCTTTTGGCCGGCGCATCAAACGACCGCCTCAACGGTGGTGCCGGTGACGACGACCTAAAGGGTCAGGCCGGCAATGACTACATTTCGGGTGAAGCGGGTGATGACACCATCGATGGTGGCTCGGGAACCGATGACATTTACGGCGGATCTGAGAAAGACGTCTTGGTAGGCGGTTCTGAAGGCGACACCATTCACGGTGGCGATGGCAACGACAACCTTGTCGGTGACGCGGGTGAAGATAACTTGTTTGGTGAGTCTGGCACTGATCAACTGACAGGAGGCGATGGTAATGACATCGTTGCTGGAGGAGATGGAGTAGACACACTTGATGGCGGTTGGGGCCTCAACACTTGTGACTACACGGCAACCGAACCCATCACGAGCACCTGCACCTATGACGATGATGCTCCGGTGGTTTCGAATTTCAGTTTTGATCAATCGAGCTATGAGGTTGGTGTTTCAGCTGCCCAGGTGACGATGACTTTTGACATTACTGACGCTACGGGTTTGGAGAGCATCAGCCTTGTTTGTTGGGGTAATGACACCGCGAATTATCCGATTTCGATTTCGATCAATCGCCAGGACCCTGCGCTTTACAACATTTGGGGAGGCGTGAATTCTGAGACGAGTTTTGAGTATTCGGGAGACTCCAAGAATTTGCATGTTGTTGCTAAGACCAAGATTCCTTATGGTGCTAAGCCTGGCCGTTATGACTGCAACTATTACGGTCGTGACATGGCAAACCAGAGTGCTAACCGTTGGGTTCAGGTTGCCAACCTAGATGTGACTCGTCAGAGCGGCACCTATGACGATGATGCTCCGGTGGTTTCGAATTTCAGTTTTGATCAATCGAGCTATGAGGTTGGTGTTTCAGCTGCCCAGGTGACGATGACTTTTGACATTACTGACGCTACGGGTTTGGAGAGCATCAGCCTTGTTTGTTGGGGTAATGACACCGCGAATTATCCGATTTCGATTTCGATCAATCGCCAGGACCCTGCGCTTTACAACATTTGGGGAGGCGTGAATTCTGAGACGAGTTTTGAGTATTCGGGAGACTCCAAGAATTTGCATGTTGTTGCTAAGACCAAGATTCCTTATGGTGCTAAGCCTGGCCGTTATGACTGCAACTATTACGGTCGTGACATGGCAAACCAGAGTGCTAACCGTTGGGTTCAGGTTGCCAACCTAGATGTCTTTAGAACCCCGGCAGGCATGCCATCTGCCCCAGCAAACCTGAAACTCACCCAAGACCGTTCGGGTCGCGGGGTGTTGAGCTGGGATGCTCCTGCAAACCTTGGTTCACCGAACCTGCGCGATTACGTGGTTCAGGTTTCTGAAGACGGCACGACATGGAAAACCATCGAAGACGGTTTTTCAACCACGACCAACCTTCCCGTTTCCAACCTGAAGAACTCAACCGACTACTGGTTCAGAGTGCGCGGTGAGAACGGCGGCGCTGCCGGCCAAAACACCGCGTACATGACGTTGGCATGGTCAAACCTGCAGGTGCGCACCATGGGCGCAACTGCCCCGTTAGCGGTGCAGGGCCTTGCCGCATCCGAGCGCACTAAAGACGGGTTCAAGCTCACCTGGGCTGAGCCTGCGTTCAACGGCGGCGAGCGAATCAACAACTTCGTGGTTGATGTCTCAACCGACAACGGTGCAACCTGGCGTTCAGCCAAAGACACCGAGTCAAACTCGCTTAGCTACCGAGTTGGGGGTGCCGCTCCTGGAACGACATACCTGGTTCGCGTTGCCGCTAGCAATGTCGTCGGCACTGGCGAATATGTGACAACTTCGGTCACTACGCTTGCCTCAGTGGCCAAGGCACCGACTAACCTAACGATCACCAATGTAGGTTTGCGGTCACTAAGCCTCGGTTGGTCTCTGCCTGCCAGCAATGGCGGTTCGCCAATTCTCGACTACAAAATCGAGTTCTCAAGCAACGGCGGAACAACCTGGAACGAGCTTGCACACGATGCATCGCCTTCTAGGTCTTTCAATGTCAACGGTCTGCTTAGAGGCAAGAACTACCTCTTCAGAGTCGCCGCAATCAATGAGGTCGGCGTTGGTGCATCGAGTGTTTCGGTTTCTGCAACGACACTGATTGAACTCGCCTCGGCCCCTCAATCACTGACCTCGACCACTGGCGCGAACGCAGCTCAGTTCTCGTGGCTTGCGCCTGCCGATAACGGTGGTGCAAGTGTCACCTCATACCGAGTCGAATATTCCAAGGATGGCCTGACCTGGGAAACGCTCGCCGCTAAGTCGATCGCATACTCTTACAAGATCTCGGGCTTGACGCCTGGGGCAACCTACCAGGTGCGCGTGGCAGCGACCACCCGTGCCGGACTCGGAGCCTTCCTGACCGAATCGATCACGACGGCAAAGACCGTGGCATCGGCCCCAGGCCAACTTCGTGCTCTCGAGATTAGCCAGACGAGTCTGACTCTTGCCTGGAGCTTGCCGGCCCGCAACGGTGGAGCGGCAATCACCGACTACCAGGTCGAGGTTTCTGCCAACGGTGGGTCAACCTGGAAGGTTGTTCCACACGAGGCTGCCAACAACCTGAGCCTTCAGCTAACCGGTCTTTCGGCTGGATCAACTCGCCTCTTTAGAGTGGCAGCGGTCAACGAGGTGGGCGTCGGGTCTTATTCAAGCCAGATTTCGGCGACTACTCTCGGTTACCGACCTTCGGCTCCAACTAGTTTGCGAGTGACCTCGCGAAGCGCGACATCCGTGTCGATTGCTTGGAACCAAGAGCAAGCTCAAGGCGGCAGCCCAATTCGCAACTTTGTCATCGAATATTCGAAAGACGGCGGCTACACCTGGGTTGCCGTGAAGCGTGCAAACTCAACAGCGCTATCGGCGACCATCAGTGGATTCACCTCGAAGAGCAATTACCGAATCAGAGTTCGAGCAACCAACGATGTTGGAACATCCGGGTTCTCAAACGAGCTAAGGGTAACCACTCGGTAGGTGCTGGTAACGGCGTTGGGCTGTTGCTTAACCGAGCACCGAGTCAACCAAAGCCTTGGCCTCCTGCTGCACTTGGCGCAGGTGGTCGACGCCCTTGAATGATTCGCCGTAGATTTTGTAGACATTCTCGGTGCCCGAAGGGCGAGCCGCGAACCACGCGTTCTCGGTCTCAACCTTGAGGCCGCCGAGGGCTGCCCCGTTTCCAGGTGCGTGCGTGAGGATCGCCGTGATCGGTTCACCGGCGAGTGAACTTGCGGTCACAGCATCCGCGCTCAATTTGCCGAGGCGAGACTTTTGCTCGACCGTGGCCGGGGCGTCGATGCGCTCATAGACCGACGAACCAAAACGACCTTCGAGCTTGGCGTATTGCTGGCTCGGGGTGAGGCCGGTGACCGCGGTGATTTCGGCGGCGAGCAGGGCAAGAATCAGACCGTCTTTATCGGTCGACCAGGCGGTGCCATCTTTGCGCAAGAACGATGCGCCGGCCGACTCTTCGCCACCGAAGGCAACCGACCCGTCGATTAGCCCGGGCACAAACCACTTGAAACCGACCGGCACCTCGATGAGCTTGCGACCGAGGTCGACCACCACGCGGTTGATAATCGAAGACGACACCATGGTCTTGCCAACGGCTGCGTCGCCGCGCCACTGCGGGCGGTTGCGATAGAGGTAGTCGATTGAAGCGGCCAAGAAATGGTTTGGGTTCATCAGACCGTGGTCGCGAGTCACGATTCCGTGGCGGTCGGCGTCGGCGTCGTTACCGGTCGAAATGTCGAACTTGTCGCGGTCTGCAATCAGCGACGCCATCGCATAGGGGCTCGAGCAGTCCATGCGAATCTTGGCATCCCAGTCGAGGGTCATGAAGCCGAACTGAAAGTCGACGTTCGGGTTGATCACGGTGAGGTTAAGGCCGAAGCGTTCGCCAATGGCGCCCCAATAATGCACGGATGCTCCGCCCATCGGGTCGGCTCCGATGCTCACACTCGAACCGGCGATGGCCTCGAGGTTGAGAACTGCCCCGAGCTGAGAAATGTAGTTGTCGCGGAAGTCGAACGGTTGCGGCGCCGGCTTGGCGCGCTTTACCTCGCGAAGCCCGGCTGCGATAAGTTCGTTGGCTCGCGCGGCGATCACGTTGGTTGCGTCAGAGTCGGCCGGGCCGCCGTGAGGTGGGTTGTATTTGATGCCACCTTCGGCCGGCGGGTTGTGGCTCGGGGTGATCACGATGCCGTCGGCGCGGGCCGAATCGCCGGCTGCGAGGTCGGCGTTGTGATTGATGATCGCAACCGATACGGCAGGGGTAGGTGTGTATCCGCCCTCTGAGTCGGTTAGTGCCACGATGCCGTTACCGGCCAGAACCTCGAGACAGGTGATCTCGGCCGGGCCGCTGAGCGCGTGGGTATCTTTGCCAACATAGATCGGGCCGCGAATGCCAACCGAGGCGCGGTATTCGACGATTGCTTGAGTGATGGCGGCGATGTGGTCTTCGTTGAACGAGGCGGCCAGGGCTGCGCCGCGGTGGCCGCTGGTGCCGAAGACAACCTTCTGCTCTGGGTTGCTCACATCGGGGTGAATGTCGGCGTAGGCAGCCAGCAACTTCTCGACGTCGACTAAATCTTGGGGGCCTGCTAGTTGGCCAGCTCGTTCACTCATAGAACCATTTTGGTCGCTACCCTTTATCTATGGCATCTTCTTCGCGTAATGGTTCAAAAAAGGTCTACTCATTCTTGGGTCCAGTGGGTACGTTTACCGAGCTTGCCCTCGCCCAGGTGAAGGCCGCCAAGGGTGCCGTTCACAAGCCGGTTTCTTCGGTGACCGAGGCAATCGACGACGTGCTCACCGGTGCGGCGACCCGAGCCATCATTCCGGTTGAAAACTCAATCGAGGGCGGCGTTTCGGCTACTCTCGACGCGCTCGCCAACTCAGAAAACATTCGAATCTTCGGTGAATACCTAGTGCCGGTCACGTTCAACCTGGTTGCTCGCCCTGGCACGAAACTAGCGGATGTTCGCACCATCGCCACCCACCCGGTCGCCTATGCACAGTGCCGAGGTTGGCTCGCGGCCAACCTAACTCAGCACGCACACTTGCCCGCCACGTCGACTGCGGCAGCAGCATCCGCTCTGCTGAACTCTGACTACGCCGATGCCGCGATTGCCGCGCCTACCATCGGAAACCACTACAAGCTGGTGACCCTGGCTCGCTCGATCGGCGACAACAAGAATGCGCAGACCCGTTTTATCGAAATCGGTCAGGCGGCGAAGGCCCCGGCCCGAACCGGCCGCGACAAAACTTCGGTGATTGTCGAGTTGCCAAGCGACCGTCCGGGTGCGCTGCTCGAAATGCTTGAGCAGTTTGCTGCGCGCGGTGTGAACCTGAGCCGCATTGAATCGCGCCCGATCGGTGACCGCCTAGGCCGTTACCGCTTCAACATCGACGTTCAGGGACACATCGACGACTCGGCCGTGGCCGAAGCGCTCATGGGCTTGCACCGATTCAGCCCAAAGGTGACCTACCTAGGCTCTTATGCGCGTGCCGACAAGCAGAAGTCGCAGCACGAGGGCAACAACGAGAACATCGCCTTCGACTCTGCCGAAGGCTGGCTCAAGAATTTGCGGGCCGGCAAATAATTGCCGAATAAAAGTTAGGCTTGTTTCGTGATTGACCCAGCTCTTCTTAGAGAAAACCCAGACGCCATCAAGGCCTCTCAGCGCGCCCGTGGGGCCGACGAGTCGCTTGTTGATGACGCTGCGAAAGCGGATGTCGCGTGGCGCAAGGCTCTGCTCGAATTCGAGAACCTGCGTGCCGAACAAAATGCCGCCAGCAAGCTGGTTGCCTCTGCACCTAAAGAAGAAAAGGCGGCTCTAGTTGCCAGCATGCAGGAGCTTTCGGATCGCGTGAAGGCTGCCGATGCAGCAGCTTCGCAAGCTCAGGTCGAGCTCGACGAAGTGCTCTGGAAGATTGAGAATGTTGTAGTCGACGGCGTTCCAGTCGGAGGCGAAGACGACTACGTTGTGCTTCGTGAAGTTGGCACCAAGCCTGCGTTCGATTTTGAAGCGCGCGACCACGTTGCTCTCGGTGAGTTACTAGATGTAATCGACATCGAACGCGGTGCCAAGATTTCGGGCAGCCGCTTCTACTTTCTAAAGGGTTGGGGCGCTCGCCTCGAGTTGGCTCTCATGAACATGGCTCTAGATCAGGCATCTGCGGCGGGTTTCACCGCGCTAATCACGCCAACGCTGGTTCGCCCAGAAATCATGGCGGGCACCGGGTTCTTGGGCTCGCACGCCGACGAGATTTACTACCTGCCAGCCGATGAGCTTTACCTAACCGGAACCAGCGAAGTTGCCCTTGCCGGTTACCACCGCGACGAGATCGTCGACCTGAGCGAGGGCCCGGTTCGCTACGCGGGCTGGAGCACCTGCTACCGTCGCGAAGCCGGTAGCCACGGCCGTGACACCCGCGGCATCTTGCGCGTGCACCAGTTCAACAAGCTCGAGATGTTCTCTTACTGCGACCCTGCCGACGCCGAGGCCGAGCACGCGCGCCTACTTGCTTGGCAAGAAGAGATGCTGCAGAAGTGCGAATTGCCTTACCGAGTTATCGATGTCGCTGCCGGTGACTTGGGCTCGAGCGCTGCTCGCAAGTTTGACGCCGAGGCTTGGGTGCCAACTCAGGGCACCTACCGTGAGCTCACCTCGACGTCGAACTGCACCACCTTTCAGGCTCGCCGCCTGAACGTTCGCTACCGTCGCGACGAAGGCAAGACCGCAACCTTGGCCACCCTCAACGGAACCCTAGCCACCACCCGCTGGCTCGTGGCCATTCTCGAGAACCACCAGCAAGCCGATGGTTCGGTGCGCATCCCAGTTGCTCTTCGCCCTTACCTTGGCGGAACCGAGTTCATCACCCCGAAGGTGCGCGCCTAATACCATGGCGGTAAAACACCCTGACGAACGCTGGCTAATTGCTATCGACATCGATGGCACGCTGGTTCACGACAATGGCTACCTGTCGCCGGCCGTCGTCGAACAGGTGCAGCGAGTTCGCGCCCTAGGTCACCTGGTCGTGGTTGCCACCGGTCGCTCGGCGTCTAACGCTTTCCCTGTTATCAAGGATGTCGGCATCGGCGAGGGTCTCGCAGTCGCATCAAACGGTGCCGTAACGATCGAGCTCGGCGACCACCACGATCGCGGTTTCAACCCTGTTGAGGTCATCACTTTCGACCCGGCCGCGGTGCTGGGGCAGCTGATCGAGTCGTTGCCAAACGCCCACTTCGCGGTTGAGAAGGCCGACGGTTCTTACCTGTTTCACCGCCACTTTCCTGCCTACGCGCTAGGTGATAACAACATCGAAACCCCACTCGACGAACTGGTGAAGCACCAGGTGAGCCGCGTGGTTGTGCTCAGCCCCGAGCAAGAGGTCGAAGAATTTCTCGATGTCGTGACCCGAATCGGTTTACACACCGTTTCTTATGCCATCGGCTACACCGCTTGGCTCGACATTTCGCCGCTTGGCGTCACTAAGTCGAGTGCGCTCGAGAAGATTCGTCTGCAGCACGGCATCAAGGCCGATCAGGTCATTGCCATTGGTGACGGCCGCAACGACATCAACATGTTCGAGTGGGCTCAGGCAGGCGGCGGCATCGGCTTCGCAATGGGTCAGGGCCCAGAAGAGGTCAAAGCTGCTGCTTCGATCATCACTTCGTCTGTCGAAGACGACGGAGTTGCCAGAGTTCTCTCAGGTTTTGAGGGCATTCTCTTTACAAGGTGAAGTTGGTAAACTTGAGCGGCTTCGCTGCTGAAGCTCACTAGGTTTCATTTTGCAGCCAATAAGGATCACATGGCCGAGAAGCAAGAAAAGCAAAAGGTAGGTCGCGCTAAGCGCGTTGACCGTCGCCGTGCTTACGCGCGCCACGGCAAGGTTCCTGTGCAGGGTCTCGGCTCGGCAATCTGGGGTCTATTTTTCAAGGGTGTCGCAGCCGTGCTAGGCGCATCAATCGCTGTAGTCGGCCTAGTTGCCTGGGATGTCTCAAATCAGTTCAACGCCAACGGCATTCAGCTAGTAGACGCAGACGGCAACGCCTTTCAGGCTCCAACCGGCGAAGACCTCAAGGGCCCAATCAACATTTTGGTCATCGGTTCTGATACCAGAGCTGGCCAGGGCGAAGGCTTCGGTAACGACACCTCGGTGCTGGCCGACGTAATCATTCTTTTGCACATTTCGGCCGACCGTAAAAACGCATCGGCCGTCTCGTTCCCGCGCGACTTGCTTGTTCCTTGGCCTGCTTGCCCGAGCACCAGCGGTGGCCCAGGCTACCTACCTCAGAGCCTCGGCCAAATCAACGCCACGATTGCTAACGGCGGGCCCGGATGCACGCTCCTGACTGTGCAGAAGCTAACCGGCCTCACCATTCCGTACCTCGCCATGATCGACTTCAAGGGCGTAATCGAAATGTCGAACGCCATCGGCGGTGTAGAGGTTTGCGTTGCTAAAGAGATCAACGATAAATACACCTCTACCTACCTCAAGCCAGGCAAGCACATTCTTCAGGGTCGCTCGGCTCTGCAGTTCTTGAGAACCCGACACGGCGTTGGAGACGGCTCTGACCTAAGCCGAATTAGTAATCAGCAGGTTTTCTTGACCTCGCTGGTTCGCAAGGTTCGTAGCGCTGGAGTGCTGACCAACCCGGTTTATCTCTACTCTTTGGCAAATGCAGCGGCCCGTAACATGACGCTTTCGAGCAGCTTGACCGACCTAAACACCATGGTGGCTATCGCCTCGGCACTCAAAGATGTTGAGCTCGAGAAAATGACCTTCCTTCAGGTTCCTTCTCGCGGCGGGCTACCGGCACCTTACTCGGGTCGAGTTGCCCCGGTTTATGAGCAGGCCAACATTCTGTTTGCGAAATTGCAAAAAGACGAGCCGATCATCATCAAAGAAGCCAATACCGGTTCGGGTGCGGTCGTTGACCCAGACACCTCGGCCAGCCCAAAGCCGTCGACCAGCGCTTCGCCGGGTTCAAGCCCATCACCGAGCGTCGACCCTAACGAGCCAGACTGGCGCGGAACCAACGCGGGCACAACTACCTGCTCGGGCTAATCAACTACTAGTCTGAAGCCATGACCGAATTCATTTCGGCTCTGGATTTATTCACCATCGGCATTGGCCCATCGAGTTCACACACGGTTGGTCCGATGCGGGCGGCGAAAGCGTTCAACGATGAACTCCAGGGCAGTGGCCTGCGCCAAAGCGTGGCCAAGGTAACCGTCACACTCTACGGATCGCTAGCTGCCACAGGCCCAGGCCACGGCACGACCCATGCGATTATCGCCGGTCTCGCAAACCAAACACCCGAGCAGTGCGACCCCGAGTTTGTGCGCGGGGTGACGCCGAGCATCCTAGATTTCAAACTTGACGACTTTGAGCTTCAATCGAGAGCTCGCTTGCCGAAACACTCCAATGCCATGAGATTCATCGCTCAAGATGGCGCGGGTAACACCATTTGCGAACGCGTCTATTACTCGGTGGGCGGAGGCTTCGTCGAAGACGAGCAGGGGCCACTCGGCGGTGAGCGCGCTGATGTGGACATTCCCCATAAATACATGAATGCGGTCGAACTCATCGCGACCGCCGAAAATCTGGGGATAACCATCGCCGAACTGGCCTGGCGAAATGAAATCTCCGCCCGAAACGAGGCGGAAGTCGATGGCCGGCTGACTGCTGTTTGGAGCGCCATGTGCTCGAGCATCCAAGCGGGTTTGAACACCGAGGGCATCCTGCCCGGCTACCTCAAGGTCGATCGCCGCGCTTCGAAAATCGCACGCGGACTTTGGGACATTGCCGCGGCTTCGGAATCGGCCGCCGGTGACCAATCGATGGAGTGGTTGCAGGCCTATGCGATAGCGGTGAACGAAGAAAACGCCGCGGGCAATCGCGTTGTCACCGCTCCGACCAACGGCGCTGCCGGCATCATTCCTGCGGTCGGTTACTACGCCCGAGAATTCAAAGGAGTGACCGACGAGGCGTTAGCCCGCGACTATCTGCTCACCGCCGCCGCAATTGGCTCGCTCTACAAGCGCAACGCGTCAATATCGGGTGCCGAAGCTGGTTGCCAGGGCGAAGTCGGCTCGGCGTGCTCAATGGCGGCCGGCGCACTCACCGCAGTGCTCGGCGGAACCCCTGCCCAGGTCGAAAACGCGGCCGAAATCGCGATGGAACACAACCTCGGCCTCACCTGCGACCCGGTCGGCGGCTTTGTGCAGATGCCTTGCATCGAGCGAAACGCCATCGCTGCCGGAACCGCGGTGGCAGCATCCCGCCTCGCCCTCATCGGCGATGGCAGCCACAAAATCTCGCTCGACACAGTCATCGAAACCATGCGCCAAACCGGTCTCGACATGTCGAGCAAATACAAAGAAACCTCGATGGGTGGCCTCGCTGTGAACGTGGTCGAGTGCTAACCCATGAATGCACGGATGCTCAAACTCGGGTTTCACTCGCGCTTGCCCATCGGCTAAACTAAACGGGTTATTGGAGACGTCGCATAGCCCGGTCGAGTGCGCCTCACTGCTAATGAGGTAGGGATCTTAAAGTCCCTCGGAGGTTCAAATCCTCTCGTCTCCGCAGAAAACACAAAACCCACCACATTGAGCGGTGGGTTTTTCTGTTTCTGAATGAAGCCCCGCCAGGCGCAGCAGTACGTTGGCGGGTTTTTCTGTTTCTGAGTTACTAATCCTCGAACAACTCAGCTTGGCGCTGTTGTCGCAAAGTCAGCACATTTACTCGCGTTGTGCCCGATGCGCCGCCTTCGGCCCGAGTTGCTGCCAGAGTCGTGCTGATCACGCACTTGCCAAACGTAAACCTGGAGGCAACAAGCAGATGCGTTCCAGTCACCTTCACCACTCGGCACATCCCCGTGGTTTTGAATACTGGGATGCGACCGCTCAAGGTTTCGTATCGCAATGAGATGGATCGCCCGTGCCACATTTGCGCCTTGCCGACGATGGTCACAGCTTCTTTCTGAATGATCATCCCCTGGTCAACCGTTGCGATTGCTCCAGTGAACCATTCATTTTCGTATAGCCGCGCCTCAACCTTGCAGTTTCCCTGACCGTCATTCGCGCGAACCCGAGCCCAGCGATCTCGAGACTCAACTACAAAGCAGTTACCGTCGGTAAACCAGCTCACCGGGCGGTTCGAGTTACCTTCGGCAGTTAAAACCATTTCCTTTTTGTATTCGAGGCCCTGCGACACCGTGCCAGTTAGCGACACCGTCTCAACTTTCTTAATCATGCGGATGCGCACCTCAAGGTAGCCTCGCTCCCAGGTTGCGTCTTCTTCGGTATTGGCCTTCACGACACAATCAGCATCAACTGCGTTGGCGCGAACCCGAAACACTGGTCCGTTTTGGTTAACCAGTTGGCAAGGTCCTTCGGTCCACCATCCGAGTGGGCTGCCATTAGAGCTCGAGCCAGTGAACTCGCGTTCGGTCTCATATTGCAAAGGTTCGTTGCTCAGATCTGTGGTTAGAATAGTCGCTTTCTTTGGCATTGGAACCGTGATGGTGAACGCCGGTGAAACCTGGCCGTACTGCGTTCCGTACTGCAGGTCATCCATCAGCACAATGTAGTAGCTGTAGGTCTTTCCTGCGTCGTAAGCGGTGAAACGGTCCATGATCTCTGGCGATGTTGCCGGCATGTATTGCACTTTGCCGTCAGACCTGAAAAACACGATTCGCTCGGCGTCGGCGTTTTTGGTGTAGCCGATAGCAACCTCGTTTGGAGTGATGTAGTTGACCGACAGGCCGGTAACCGCAGGCAACTCGGGTGGAAAAGCGTAGTACCAGTGCCACGGGCTCCAGACCCCAAGCAAGTTTCCATTAGCGTTGGAAACCCCAACCCTAAATGAGTTGGTCAGCCCGGTTTTCAAGCCGACCATGCTCGCCGAGGTTTCGGTAGTGGTCTTCCACTCCCCAGCTCCAGCGTCGTAATAGTAGTAGTGGGTTGCCCCGGGCACGGCATCCCAGCGCACATTAATGCTTGTGGCAGTGATGTCACTGAACACAACGTTTTTTGGAGCAGCAAATTCAAGGCTCGACGTCACAGAAACCTCTTGCGAAGGCGCACTCAGCCGGCCCAGACTGTCGATCGCCACATAACGCGCTGTCAATGTTCCAGCGGGCATGCTGTAGTCACATGAACCGTAGTTACAAGAAACGCGGATGCCGTTCGACAGCAGCAGCGCACCATAACCGTTTCCCTGGGTTCCGTCACTGAAAGCTGGATACATTCCGTCACTGAAGGCTCGCACGTTGAGAATTTCAACAGCCGGTGCCTGCACTGCGTTGCTTGGCCGCCCAAGAACCGGCAAGGTGAGTTTGCCTGATGCGTCACTAACTCTTACCGAGTAGGTGGCTTCATTGATCAAATCACTAAGAAGAATTGACGTTCCGTTTGTTTGAGCCACGTCTTCACCGTCGAGGCTCACTTTGTATGGGCCGACGCCAAGACCCGAAGTCGACCAATCAACGGCGAGAGTCGAATCGGTCTCGGTTAGCACGGTCGCGCCTACCCCTGCAGCTTGAATTTGCGCCTCAAGTTCGCGGGCGAGAGTTACTGCAGCAACCGCATCGACGATTCCAGCACCGGTGTAAAAGCGAGCTGGCCACTTGGCAGGGCTCAAGTTCAAACAATTCCACTTCACGGCCTCGGCGTTCCACACGCATGAATCCCAAACATTAGGTGGAGTGTTATCTGCTGTGGTGGCGCTGAGCTGAATGACAGACTGCACCTGCGCAGGGGTGAGACTCGGGGCTGCCTCCATGACTAGGGCGGCGACACCCGCAACAACTGGAGTAGCCGCCGATGTGCCACCGAAGTCGGCGTTCGGACCCCACGGAAAGGTCGTTGCCACTCCGGTGCCAGGGGCAGCGACATCCACCTGGGCGTTATAACTCGAATAACTGGCTCGTTTGCGCTCGCGGTCAACTGCGCCGACCGTGATCACTCCATCGGTGGGGTAAGCACCAGGAAAATTACGCGAAATTGAAGTTTGCGTGCAATTGCGATCTTTCTTGCCATCCCACGATTCCCAAATTGCCAAGCACGCGCTGTTGCCAGATGCCGCAACCACAACGATTCCGGCATCAACGGCATCTTGAATCAGCGCCGCAACCGCTCCGTCTGGGCCTGCCCCACCGATGCTCATGCTGATGATGTCTGCCCCGTTGTCGATGGCCCATCTGAGGCCCGGAATCATGGCTTCGGTGCGACAGTTCGACAGCGTGCAAACCTTGACGTTCAGAATCTCGACATCGGGCGCAATGCCACCGATTCCGGCCTCTAGATTGGTAGCAGCGGCGACAATGCCAGAGGTCGCGGTGCCATGCTCTTGCTGCCCGTTGGCTGCATGCACCGCGTCGAAACTCGCCACAACCTTGCCCGTGATGCCGGTGGCGCGCGGGTCGATACCGTTGTCCAAAATCGCAACACGGATGCCGCGACCGGTCACCCCAAGCGCCCCAGCCTCGTCGGCACGCACCATGTCATAGGCCCATCCGCTCGGCGAGCGTGGCGGCACAAACACGGGCGAAAGCGCGGATGCGGGGGCGGCAGCAAATGGCACAATGGCCAGCGACGACGCGATTACGGCGAGTGAGAGCATCCCCGTTCGAAGCGCACGCGAGATTCGACCCACGGTGCACCTCCTCGCCCCTACATCTAAAGCGTAACCGCCCAGGCTTGCTCTGCGGCAGCCCCACTTGGCAAGGCACGTACTTGTCATTCTTCGACACGCATCGACTCATTCGGAATACTCGCTACTACTCAACCCTAGGCTTGAATAGAGCGAAAGGTAACTCATGAAGAAATCCGCACAACTAACCATCATTTCAGCAATCGTCTCGCTAGGTCTACTAGTCGGTAGTGCCACACCAGCGACATCAGCAGAGCCTTGTACATTCCCGTACGGAGGTATCGGGGTAGATGCATCTGGCTGCAACTTCGAAGGGCGTGATCTGTTCAATGCTGTATTCACTGGATCAAATTTCTCAAACACAAACTTGGTCGATGTTTTTTCACGTTACTCATACTGGTCTGAGGTGAACTTCTCTGATGCAAATCTGAGCGACAGCATTTTCTACGGCGCAAACTTTGCAGATTCTGACTTCACTGGGGCAAACCTATCCGGAGCAAACATTGCGGCATCCAACGTCGCTGGAACGGACTTCTCGCAAGCGACGCTAACTGGCCTTATCAGCGGCGGATTAACTGGAACGCCAATTCTTCCTGCCGGCTGGATTAGTTCAGGCGGTTACCTAATCGGCCCTGGGGCAAACCTTTCGGGAGCAAACCTAAGTGGCGTAGACCTAACCGGCGCCGACCTAACCGGCGCTAACCTAAATGGCGTTCGCTCCGGAGGAATCCTTGGAAATCCAACAGCTCTGCCAACTAACTATGGATTGTATGGCGGTTACCTAATCGGCCCTGGCGCAGACCTGTCAGGGGCAAAGCTAGATGGGCTTGCTATTTGGGGTTCTAACCTAACCAACGTGAACCTCGCCGGTGCAAGCATCAACCAAACAGCCTTGAACAACACCACATCATTTGAAGGTGTCCGTTCGGGCGGACTAGTTGGATCAATTCAGAACATCAATGGGGCAAAACTAGTTGATGGCTACATCGTCAGCGCTAAGGCAAACCTTGCAGGAGCAAATCTACGAGGCGCGGATTTGTCTAACCTCAGCCTCCAAGACATAAACCTAACAGGAGCAGACTTAACTGGCGCAAACCTCACCGGAACGTACCTAGTTGGAGCGACCGTGGTAAACACAAACTTTACCTTCGCTAATCTAACTGGAACCATCTTCTGGGGAAACTCGATTTCATTCAGCAATTTCAATGGAGCAAACTTAACCAACGCCGGTTTTGAAGACACACAAATCTTGGCTTCTGAGTTCTACCAGACTGAGATTACGGATGCTAACTTCTCGAGGGCGAGCTTGCTGAGCACTCGTTCGGGAGATGTCTCGGGTGTGCCTGCTGCATTGCCGAATGATATTCAGATCATCGATGGAGAGATTACGAGAGTATTCACTCAGTCTCTGAGCCCAGTTGTTCAAGGAGTCGGGCAAACTGGCCAGACTGTAGAGGCGGGCCTTCAAGCGACCCCAGATGGTGCGACTGTGTCATTCCAATGGTTGAGAAACGGGGAGCCAATTCAAGGGGCAAACACCAGAACCTACTTGGTCACCGCAAAGGATGTGAACAATTCTTTGACTGTGAGGACTACTCTCTCTAAGCGTTCAATCCAGACAAAGGTTGAGACAAGTGATCCTTTCTCTATCGTGAAAGCGAACATCGTGCCTGGCACGGTAAACATCAGTGGTGTTATGAAGGCCGGCAAAGTCATCAGAGCAATCGTTCGACCTTGGGTTAACACGGTTGGTGTCAAGTTCAAGTACCAGTGGTACAGAAACGGTGTTGCTATCAAGTACGCGACTAAATCAACCTACAAGTTGCTTGCGGCTGATTCGAAGCAAAACATTTCGGTGATTGTTAGCCAGTCACTAGATGGCTACAACTCAGCATCTAAGCAATCACCAAAGAGAAAAGTCTCCTAAGTAAATAGCTAAAGCCTCGAAACCTAGCTCTTTTTTAGAGATAGGTTTCGAGGCTTTTCTGCACCACTTGGCAAGGCACGCGGATGTTCGCTAGAATGTTGAGGTTGCCTTAGCTTTTAGGCACCCAGCGTTTGTAGCTCAACGGATAGAGCATCTGACTACGGATCAGAAGGTTGGGGGTTCGAGTCCCTCCAAGCGCACATAACCCAGTTCCTTCTCACGAGGACTGGGTTTTTTACTCTTAAGGCAAGTTGTTGTCCTGACATTGCGAGGGCCAAGGCCCCGAGAACTATGTTAGTCTGTGTAAGCGCACTTAGCTTTCGGTGTGCTTAACGCAGAGACGAGCTAACGTCATGATTCCAGGCTTTATTCCGTGGGTAAAAGGTCACAGTTCTCTCCTCCTAGTGGCACTTGCGATGTTCATAGGGGTTGCCGCAAAACTCTCTCTTACAGCTGGAGCCCTTCTGCCTGGGCTTGATGGCGCTTACTACTGGGTTCAAGTGAGAAAGCTCATGGAGCAGGGGCAGCTGGCTTTTCCTGATGTGCCGCTTATCTTCGCAATACAGGGTTTCTTTGCCTGGTGTGTTGGAGACATCAAACTCGGGGTTCGTCTCACAGACGCAATTTTACCTGCGCTGAGTGCTATCCCTATTTTCTTCATGCTTAGGAATGCCAAACAGGTGTGGCTGCCGGCATTAGTGGTCTTCTTGGTTCTGCTTCATCCTATTCAGTTATTCTTTCTAACAGGTGATTTCATAAAAAACGAGGCAGCGATTCCACTTGTATTCGTTACCGGCCTGATATTGGTTAAGTGGAACCATTGGCCCAAACGCGTTTCAATCATCAGCCTGATTTTGACCCAAACGCTTCTTGCCTTTGCCCATTTCGGAACTCTAATTCTTTCTTTGGCTATCTGTTTTATTTGGCTGGTACTTCAACTGATCAACAAGAGCCGCAGGTTTGTTTTGACCAGTGTGGGGGTCGCGCTTTCAGCTGGAATCGGTGCGGCTATTTTGCTCAACTACTTTGTTCATGCGAGATTCGAAAAGCTCATGGGATTAGTTTTGAACCCTCTTGCTTTTTTTGAAAATCCCGCGATTGCAAGTTTGAAGCAAACTTATTTTTTGGATTCCTTGAATTTTGCGCTCATTACCGGTCAATTAGGTACAGTGCTGCTGGCTTGGATTGCCTACAAAAATCGAGGTAAGTTTGACGCTTCGACCCTAACGTTTCTCGCCGCCAATCTGACGGCGGCAGGATTTTTCTCGTCACCTTTCATAGGCCAAGAATGGGCAGCTAGGTTCGTTGCGCTGTCGTTCGTCCCACTTTTGCTAGCTTTTACCGTCTTGATTGGCACGGTGCAAATTGCACCGGTTACGTTTCTTCTCAGATCTGCAGCGGCCCTAACCATCGCCATGAGTCTCATCGCACTGCCTGCAGGAGGAAAATTCTATGTCACGACACCAGATCGCTACCGCGAATTCGTTTCATTAATGAAGACAGTAGAGTTACCCGATAATTCCGTGGTGGTCGCAGACCACGGTATTGAATTTTTAGTCGCTTGGGAATTAAGGACAAAAGTGATTGAGACAAGTTACTATTCAGAAGAAGTCGCCGCTGAATATCAGAATGTTTATGTTCTGAGACAGAAATACGCCAGCGCATCAAATGGCTACTACGGCATAGAGAGTTATTCCCCTAAAAAGGATGCGCCTGAATCACCCAATGAGACTAAAGAAGGTTTAGTCTCAAACATTCCAACCGGTGCAGTCATTTACCAGTCCGATAATTTTGCTTTATCCCAGATTAGACCCGTGATTGAGGCGGCCCCAGCGAGCGTCCCCGCAGATTTTCCAATAGGCATTCCGCTTCTTGCAGGCAAGGTGCTCCTAGGCATAAGCCCAGGGACGGACTCTTGGGTCGTAAAAGTAAAAGCAAAGCAACCCGCCCAAGCGAAATCGAGAGCTATTCAAAGTGTTACTGCAGCAGGATTCGTACTGCGCTCTGATACTGAAAGCTCTTCGTCGGTGTATCGAGCGACGTTTGTGAACCAGACTTGGTCTGTTCGAGTAGAAATAACAACTGGAGGAGAAATTCTTTACGTTGTCGGACTTGTTGGTTAGATTCTCGACTCACCCAGGTTCAAGAGCCCGGGAGATTTATGAAACGTACTGAAACATAACTACGGATCAGAAGGTTGGGGGTTCGAGTCCCTCCAAGCGCACGAAAACCCGGTTTCTTCTCACGAGAGCCGGGTTTTTGCTTTTTGACTGATCTCTCAAGGGTTTGGAAAATTCGCCCTTTCAGCGGATCAATCAAAATCTAGGGCGTCACACCGAGCATCGTGTAAAAGACCATATTCATATGGTGTGTTAACTCTGATTTGCCTGGTTCCTGATCGTATGAGTGATTCAAGTCAATATAAAAATCCCCAAGGGGGGTGCCATCACTTTGGTAGGTGCCAAAGATTTGCCAAATTGCGCTTCCAGACTCATCTTCTGGATCGATACCTATAGACAAGACTTCCACGCATCTATGCTGGGCCTGATCTTCATTTCCTGAAAATACAACTAGAGGAATGTTTCCGTCTGCGTCGCCATCCCGAAACTGGTTTGCTCCGATTGAAGTAGCCCAGTTGATTAGGTAACTACATTCGGCATCGACGGATTCTGTCGTCAATGATTTCTTGGACCAGACTTGAAAGTTTTGCTGGTTCCCCGCCGTGCTGAGCCAATTTCCACCCTGAATCTCTCCAGCTACATACCCAAGCGGAGGCGCAGCGACTGCGGCATCTATAATTTTTCGCGCTTTGGCAGCATCTGAACCTGCGCCACAAGCCGACAAAGTCAAAACCACGGTTATTCCCAGTGCTAGTGCAAAGAGTGCCTTTCGCATTTTTCCGCCTCACGCATTTGTATTTGAGCAGTTCTGCAAAACTAGGTAGGTTTTAGCCTCCTAGACACGAGTATGACAGGTGGGCTATCTCAATCAATGCAAACCATGCACGACCCCCCCCCGGATCTGACGCCCGAGGGCGTGTAGTGCTGCAGCTACCTCGCACTGCCCAGTACGAGCAGAATCACGTTCACCAGTGCGGCCAGGATCAGCAGCGGAAAGATGACCCTCGGCGGTTTCTTGCGCAGTGCTAACCCACTGGCAATTCCGACCAACGTGAGGGTGGCAAAAAGGCCAGCAAAAGCAACGAGCGGATGCAAGCTTTTTGATTGAGTCACCACTAGCAAGGTTGCAGCGACTGCTGTGCTGGCAATCACCACCGATGAAATACGCTGCCCCAGAAGGTGAGGCAAAGCATTCACCCCGGTTAGCTTGTCTACAGCTATGTCTGGCAGCACATTGGCAAAGTGCGCCGAAACACCCAAAAGAGCCGATACCAAAACAACCCACGGTTCAACCCAAAACGGCTCCGGCGCTGCGAGCCCCACGAACAGAGGCACAGCGCCAAATCCGATGGCGTATGGAATTGCCGATGACCAGTTTGATTTCATCCCGAGGTTGTAGGCCCAACCTGCCGCGAGCATCAATACCATTAGCAGGGCGGCGCCGAA
>Ga0222712_10002840_pt1 | contig 19406 bp, 25 predicted proteins | sample C33_657DmetaG_FD_165043 | JGI IMG/M metagenome (GOLD analysis project Ga0222712, IMG submission 165043) | Estuarine water microbial communities from San Francisco Bay, California, United States - C33_657D | ecosystem: Environmental > Aquatic > Marine > Unclassified | place: USA: California... | reverse complement strand
GGATTGTATTATTCTTCGTATTTTTTCCTAATCTTTATATGATAAAGCCCTGTACAAATATTCGTCTATTTGATATAATTACTATATCAAAGTCAAAGGAAACAATTATGAAAAAACTTGTATTAGCAGCAGCACTCATCGCTTCAACCCCAGCTTTCGCTTGGGGTGAAAGAGAACAAGGTGCTCTTGCTGGCGTCGCTGGTCTTTGGATATTTCAACAATTGTCCAAGCCACAAGTTGTAGTTCAGCAACCACCTGTTATCGTACAGCAACCACCTGTTATCGTACAGCAACCACCTGTTATCGTACAGCAACCACCAGTATATAGTCTACCAAGATCACAGCATGGTGGAACACCTATCTATGAAAGACGCACTCAGTGGGATGCTAATTGCAATTGTTATATCGTGGTTTATAACCAGATTGGTTGGCAATAAATGATTCTTTTAGATTATTCGCAGGTGTGTGTTGCAGCAATTCTTGCGTTCAGTAAAGACCTACGTAAGGATGCGCCTGGCGATAAGAAAGATCTTATCCGGCACGTAGCACTCTCGTCAATCAAGTCATACAAGAAAAAGTATGGCAAAGAATTTGGTGAAATGGTTATTGCTTGTGATAGTCGTAGTTATTGGCGCAAGGAATACTTTCCCAACTATAAAGGTATGCGCAAGAAAGCTCGTGAAGAATCAGACCTTGATTGGCAAGTAATCTTTGATACGCTATCGGAAATTCGCAATGACTTAAAGGAATACTTCCCTTACAGAGTTCTCAATGTTGATCGCTGCGAAGCTGATGACATTATCGCCGTGCTTACTCAATCAACTCAGGAATTTGGCAAGCACGAGCCTGTAATGATCATTTCATCAGATAAAGACTTTAAACAGCTTCATGAATATGATAATGTTAAGCAGTTTAGTCCTATGCTTAAGAAGCAAATCGTAGTAAATAAGAAGGAGCTAAAGGAATGGCTTATCGAGCACATCGTTAAAGGTGACGCTGGTGATGGTATTCCTAACATTTTGTCTAATGGCGATGTCTTTATGAAAGGCGAACGTCAAAAGCCAGTGAGCTCTAAGCGTCTTAATGAATTCTTCGAGAATGGTTTTATTGGTTGTAAGACTGATGAAGAACGCCATAACTGGCGCCGTAACATTACTCTGGTAGATTTTAAGTATATTCCAGAAGATGTAAAAGCAGCAGTAATGACTAACTTTGAGGAACAACCCAAAGGTGACAAGAATTCTATTATGAATTATCTTATTAAAAACAAGTGCAGATTGCTGCTTGACGAATTAGAGGACTTTTAATGCGAAAGTATATTACCGAAATCCTAGAGGAAGTTAACAAAGAACCAACTACATTAGCGAAGTATCGAGAAGATGCAGCGCTAAAGTTTCTTTTTCAATACGCTTTCATTCCCGAACAAAAGTTTGATTTACCTGAAGGAGATCCTCCTTTCAAACCTGATGCTGGTCCTATTGGAATGACTCCTACAAATTTTACACAAGAAGTACGCAAGCTATATGTTTTTACAAAAGCTCGTGAACTACCTAGACTTCGTCGTGAACAACTTTTCATTCAATTACTTGAGAGTGTTCATCCAACTGAAGCTAAAGTTCTTCTTGCAGTAAAGGATCAGAAGCTAAATAAACTATATAAGAATGTCACTGCTAAATTAGCAGCGGAATATGGCTTCATCCCAGTACAGGTCAAAAAGAATGAGGACACAGCATCAAAAAAATCTTAAGATTATTCTCTCGATGGAGCAGCAGGAACTCGCGCACTGGCTGGCAAATCTACCCGACGATGAAATAGAATACGTTGAATGGCTTGTCGAAGAAGTTGAATTTGCGTTGGATAGGATAGTCTTAGATCATAGTGGTCTCGAAGAAGCACGAGAAGTGATAAAAAAATTCACAAAGAATAATAGTTAAACCCTGTACAAATATTCATCAATTTGATATAATATTACTATCAAATTGAAAGGTGTATTATGCTTCGTATAATCTTAGGTTTTTTCCTTGTCTATGGTGCTGTAGGATCTCTAGATTATGATCCTACATTTCCTGTACTTGGTGCTCTTGCCATTGCAGCACTTGGTCTTGCACTGATGTTCTTTGGCGTGAATTCTATTAAGGAACGTGTATGATTCTGTCTATCCTAAACGAACTTGAGTCTACTTCCTCTCGCCTTGAGAAGGAAGCTATCCTTAAGCGTGAAAAGGATAATGAACTGTTGAAGCAAGTATTCTTTCTTGCTTACGATCCATTCACTCAGTTCTATCAGCGTAAGATCCCAAGCTATGTGACTAGTCGTCCTGTTTGGCATACACTAGAGTCAGCATTACCCAAGTTAGATAAACTTAGTACTCGACAAGTAACTGGTAATAAAGCAATCGAATATTTGTCCCTATTGCTATCTGAAGTAGATCCTTCTGACGCAAAGGTTCTAGAGCGTATCATTGCTAAAGATCTTAAGTGTGGTGCTTCGGAGTCTACCGCTAATAAGATTTGGCCTAATCTAATTCACGAGTATCCGTGTATGCTAGCAAGTGCATTCGATCAAAAGCTAGTCGATAAGATGTCTTGGCCTGCGATGGCTCAGTTGAAGATGGATGGTATGCGATTCAATGCAATCGTAAGGCATACTCCTATCGATAGTAGTGTAGAGTTTCGTAGTCGCAATGGTAAGGAGATTCATCTTCTTGGAAATCTAGAGAAGGAATTCATCGAGCTTTCAGCAGGAGTTGACAGCGTATTCGATGGTGAACTTATGGTTATGCTTCCTGGCGATTACCAGTTTACTGATCGCCAAACTGGTAACGGTATTCTTAACAAAGCTGTGAAAGGCACTATTGGAGAAGAACAAGCTGCAATGGTACATGCTACGATATGGGATATCATTCCATATAAAGACTTTGAAAATGGAGTGTGCAGTGTTTCTTATGCGACACGCTTTAATACTGTGCAAGCTATGATCTCTACCATTCCTCCACGAGATAAGAAAATTTGGCTAGTGTCTCATGACATTGTCAATAATATTGAAGAAGCATACGAAAAGTTTAATGAGTACTATCTGCTGGGTTTAGAAGGTATCATCCTAAAGAATCTATATAGCATCTGGGAAGATAAGCGTGCTAAGCATCAAATTAAATTCAAAGGTGAACTTGAGTGTGACCTAAAGGTTGTTGATATTCAGCCTGGTACTGGAAAGTACACTGGAATGCTAGGTGCTTTGATTTGCGAATCGGATGATGGTGTACTTAAAGTAGACGTAGGTTCTGGTTTTAAAGATTTAGATAGAATTAATTTTACAAACGATTTGATTGTTGGTAAAATTGTAAGTGTAAAGTATAATGCACGTATTAAAAATAAGCAAGGTGAGGAATCGTTATTTCTTCCAGTATTTGTTGAAGTACGTGAGGATAAGCATACAGCAGATTCGTCAAAGGCAATTAAATGAGAATGTATAAAATCTTCAAGAATGACAACGGAATGGGACACTCTAAATCGCTAGAAGGTGCGATTCAAACAATCATTTCACATTGCAATGCATTTGGTTTTGATGTTAAGCAATACAAAGTCACAGATTATGATGACACCTCTATCGTCTTTTGGCGTGGAGAAGTGAGCGATCATATTGACTATCATGAAGAATTATTTTCAAAGTAACCATCTTCGACGTATAAATAAATTAAACACCCTAACTTAATAGGTAATCATGCATCTCTGTCACATATCTTATAGCGTAAAATTAAATGGTCAAAATGATCAGGCCATTGCACGCACATTTTCACCAGAGTGGAGCGTAAGGGTCTAAGGTAAGACAGAAGTAAATTCATCTCACCAAGGGCCCTAGCAAAAACTAGGGCCCTTGTGTTTTATGGTGTACAAATATTCGTTAGTGTGTTATAATACATCTAACAATCGTTCTTTAAAAAATTCGTATTCTTTATAATTGATCCGGAATAGTGTAGTGGTAACACAACAGACTTTGACTCTGTCGTCCTAGGTTCGAACCCTAGTTCCGGTGCCATATTGAAACACACTTACAGATCCGCCCTCTGGTTGGGGAGACAGCGTCCAGCGTTGAAGGACTGTTTAAAAGTGTGTTTCAATATGGTGAGTTGGATGAGAGGCTTAAATCAACGGTTTGCTAAACCGTCGACCCACGAAAGTGGGTCCGTGGGTTCGAATCCCACACTCACCACCAGAATGCTCCTGTAGTTTAATGGTAAAACTCCGAGCTTATACCTCGGCTATGCCTCCAGATTAGGGGATGATACAGGTTCGAATCCTGTCGGGAGTACCACGGGCCTTTAGCTCAATTGGTTAGAGCAGCGGACTCATAATCCGTTGGTTACGTGTTCGAGTCACGTAGGGCCCACCAATATATAATAGGACAAGTAGTAATGTAAGGAGTAATCATGTCTCACGTATTAGCACTAGACATATCTGGTCTACCACGCAAGTGGATCAACTATGAGGATGCAGTATCATACTTTGCAAAGGATATGGTAGTGTGGACTCTTGGCGATGTGATAGCAACGTTCCGTGGAGGAACTCAGAATGATGGACGTATGTCCGTTATTGAGACTCCATCGATCATCGCGGTACGTGGCAAGGGTTTCGCAATTGAGCGTGCTGGCAATGTTATCCTAACAAACAAAACTCTGTTCTCACGTGATAAGCATATGTGTGCTTACTGCGGTGGGCTCTTTACTAACAATAACCTGTCACGGGATCACATTGTTCCAGTGTCAAAAGGTGGTGCAAACACATGGACTAACGTCGTGACTGCTTGCGTAAAATGCAACACTCACAAAGGAGCTAAACTTGTACACGAATGTGGACTTGAACTTCTATATGTTCCATATGCACCTAACCACTATGAAAACATGATCCTTCAGAATAGAAACATTCTGGCTGATCAAATGGAGTACTTAAAGTCGGGAGTGCCAAAGCATTCTCGTGTATGGAATTAATGCTACGATGGCGGAGAGGCCCAACGCAATGGATTGCAAATCCGTAAAATCGTCAGTTCGAATCTGACTCGTAGCTCCAAACAGTGAAAAAGCCTAAAAATAGCCCTTATAAATCAACAACTTATGTGCACAAAATGCACCAGAATGAATGTTTGGCAGCTTGATAGGGGTAACCCTAGCTCGAGGCCCTCAAGATCACCTGAAGCACTTTGAATACTAAAGGTTTAATTAAAAAACGGTGTACAATAAATCGTCAATTTGATAGAATAGCTATATCGAGTCAAACAAAGGAACCGAAATGGCTAGGAAATCTAAAGATGTTGTAGTGTATGTCGACGGTGTTAAGTTCACTCAGTGTGCTTATCGTGGACCCAAAAAGGGTCAAGGGACTTTTCCTATTGAGAAGAGTCGCTATACGCCTTGGGCTCAGACCGTGAGCAAGTATGTGCGTGGTTCACGTGGTGTACTTGGTACAGTAGAAAGTATTCGCACTTAACGGTGTACAATAAATTGTAGATGGTGTATAATCTCTATCTACACTGCAAAAAAAAGCAGAACAGTTCTTTAAAAATTCTAAAAGTCCTCTCTAAGTCTACGGTAAATACGGAGCATGAGGCACAGGGGAAACACTTTCAGAGTGTTTCACGTGGGGTTGCGTGGCTGGGGCAACTCTACAACTATGCACGGTTCGTCTATCGGTTAGGACACATGCCTTTCACGTATGTAAGACGGGTTCGATTCCCGTACCGTGTACCATAGAGAAACACATTGCCCAGTACCGGTGAGGGTGGATATTAGTCATAGGCTGGAACCCTATGCATTCCTGAGTTAAATCTCAAGCCCAAGGAATCCGAGAAAACAAGAGTGAGCGGAGCAAACGCAATAGTCTCAGGAAGGGATTTGCCAGTGTGTTTCTCTATGGTAGAATTTTGGTCTCAAAGTGTTCATGGACGCACGTAGGCTTGTCACGCCTAAAGAGGGGGATCGTTACCCCCTGGGACCGCCATAGTTTATTGTTAAGTGTTATCAAGGTATCGTGTGCAGACGTGTACACTACTCGGGCGCAACTGGCGAGGAACGCGTCCTGATATAACTGCTTAGTCGCTTTGGGATGTTAGCTACAGACCCCTAAATCGAGCAGATAACACTTAACAATAATTATTGCCCCGGTGACGGAATTGGTATACGTGTTGGTCTTAGAAGCCAAATTTTAGGAGTTCAAGTCTCCTCTGGGGCACCAAAGTTTTATAGAAGCGTGGCAGAGTCCGGTTTATTGCACTAGTCTTGAAAACTAGCGATCCTTAGTCGGGTCCGTGAGTTCGAATCTCACCGCTTCTACCAATATTATGCCGACGTAGCTCATCAGGTAGAGCAGCGGACTGAAAATTCGCGTGTGGTTGGTTCGAGTCCGACCGTCGGTACCAGAAGTATTATGCCCTTGTAGCTCAGAGGAAGAGCAAACGCTTGATAAGCGTTAGGTCGACATTTCGAAATTGTCCAAGGGTACCAAGTTAAGGGTGTTGCCCCCATCGGCGGTCTGTAAAACCGTTACCTAAAGAGATGGGAAGTCAGGTTCGTGGAGCGTTACCATCAACACCCACCACAGTTAGTTTGAATTCAGGTTTAGGTTTACTTAGAAGTTTATCGGGTTTGAATTCTTTAGAGTTAGTGTAAGACGCACGCTGTACGTATTTTCCTTGTGAAAATTTATACAAATAAGAAATTGCAGTGTTGATGTCTATCATGAAAATATTTATTCCGGTGTAGCACAGAGGTAGTTGCAGCTGACTGTTAATCAGCGTGTCGTTGGTTCGATCCCAGCCACCGGAGCCAGATTATTTGCGCCCTTCGTATAATGGATAATATACAAGGCTACGAACTTTGGGATGGAGGTTCGATTCCTTCAGGGCGCGCCAAGTTTTTATTGGGGGTATAGCTCAGTTGGGAGAGCGTCTGCTTTGCAAGCAGAATGTCGCAGGTTCGATCCCTGTTACCTCCACCAAATTACGCGGGTAGGGTGGTCACCACACCGGTCTCATAAGCCAGGTGCATCGGCAGTTCGAATCTGTCACCCGCATCCATTTTTAGGTTACTTTCAGCAATTAAAACAACTTTTATTGGAAAAAAGCAAAGCGTAACCTGTTGAATTCGCCGGATTAGCACAGCGGTAGTGCAATCGCCTTGTAAGCGATAGGTCGTCTGTTCGAACCAGACATCCGGCACCAGTTTGGAAGTATAGCACAGCGGTAGTGCATCTCCTTCATACGGAGCAGGTCAGTAGTTCGAATCTACTTACTTCCACCATATATAGAATATTCGGAGTGTAGCGCAGTCCGGTAGCGCATCTGGTTTGGGACCAGAGGGTCCAAGGTTCGAATCCTTGTACTCCGACCAATTAATTTGCTGATGTAACACAGTGGTAGTGTACTTCCTTGGTAAGGAAGAGGTCGTGGGTTCAAATCCCGCCATCAGCACCAAAGGAGAAACTATGAGTAAAATGAGTGATGGCGGTAAAGGATCCGCGCCTCGTCCATATAGCATTAGTCAAGCAGAATATGAATCACGCTGGGATGCAATCTTTTGTCGTGATCAAGTTGAAGATAATACTGGTGTACAAAAAAACGAGTATTATGATATAATGACAACAGAAGAAGCACTAGATAATTCTGTGCAAACATCTGAAGAATTAGTTAAGAAATAAGCCCGAATGGTGGAATGGTAGACACAGGAGACTTAAAATCTCCCGCCTAGTGCGTGCCGGTTCGAGTCCGGCTTCGGGTACCAATGTCTCGGTGGTGTAATGGCAGCACTGCGGTCTCCAAAACCGTTAGTGGGGGTTCGAGTCCCTCCCGGGATGCCAGATAATGCGGGTGTAGCTCAGTTGGTAGAGCACTTCCTTGCCAAGGAAGATGTCAGGAGTTCGAGCCTCCTTACCCGCTCCAAATAATAGTGTACAAATATTCGTGACTGTGGTATAATTATAGTATGAAAAGGAATATTATGGACTTGAACGCAAAAGAAATTCTCCTGATCACTCAGGAAGAATGTGCTGAGGTGACTCAGGCGATTAGCAAAGTGTTTCGCTTTGGTATGGACGCTGAGCATAATGGCGCAACAAATCGTGAACGACTTGAGGAAGAAGTCGGTGATCTATTGTGTATGATCGACCTATTGATTGAAAATGAAATCATTGGCGCTGTATGGGTAGAGCAAGCACGAGAAGCAAAGCTCAAAAAGCTTCGCAAATGGAGTTCAATTAAAATAAGCGGGTGAAGTGTTTACGGTTACACGTCAGTCTTCCAAACTGAAATAGACGAGTTCGAATCTCGCCTCCCGCTCCAATCACTTAACTAGGAGAACAAGTATGAAACGAAAATCAATCGTGCACGAACGTAACTGCTTCGTTCGATTAGCACTATTCCGAAAAGCAGGGTCGCACCGTAAGAGCAATAAAGCTCTACGCAAAGCGGCAAACCAAGCTTCTTTGGGATTGTAGTGAAATGGTTATCACAGCAGACTTTTAATCTGCCAATTCCGGGTTCGAGTCCCGGCAGTCCTACCATATAAAAACACACTGAGTAGCTACACTGGAACACCGAAAAACTTGCCAATGTCGACCAATGCAAGGACCGGCCAGGAAGATGGGCTATCACGGATTCAAGCGCCACAGTGTGTTTCTATATGGTAAAACTTTTAATACTTTCTATGTTTCCTATAAATGCGTTAGCGTGTTCAGGATATGTAGTAGCCTTCAAAGGTTTGAATGATGCTTTTGATAACTCTGCACTTCGCGAGTATTCAGAACGTATTGAATATTGTTATAAAGCGTATAGTTGGAATGATGGAAAAACTGCAGTAAAGCTTATAAACTCACTAAATGTTCCTTATCGGTTTTATGCTTATAGCAAAGGAGCAGAAACTGTATCTTTCTTGTTAAGACAAGGTGAAATAAAGAAGCCTGAATTTATATTGACTATTGGCGCGCATAGAACAGCTAATGTAAACTTTGAAAAATATAATATTCCTTATGAGAATTACTTTGATTATTCTGGCATAGGCCAAAAAAGTCCCGGTAAGTTCCTAAATGTTTCACATTCGAATATTCAAAAAGAAGTAAATAAAATTATGAAATAGATGTTCACATGTAAGTGTATTCTGTATACTTACATGTGGCCATGTTGTAACGGTTAGCAACAGAGATTGTGATTCTCTTAGTCTGGGTTCGATTCCCAGTGGTCACCCCATGTTATGCCTTGTTAACTCAGCGGTAGAGTGTCTCCCTTACAAGGAGAAGGTCGGCGGTTCGATCCCGTCACAAGGTACCAATTGCGATATAAATAAAAATCTGGGATGATTACAGCAACTTTACTTTAAACCGAAGCTAAAGTGTCACTATCAGGAGGACCACCGTAAGGTGTAATTACGTGACTAGGGAATAAACCTGAACTAAATTTGACTCTGGAAAGACAGAAATATGATAGTAGTCTATCTGATTACGGTGGGGTTTACCGCAAGGAGCACCGAGGTTTAAGAAACCATATACGACTAACCCGATCATCCCGTTAAATCATTATGGAGAAACTATGTCTTTAACATTACAAAATCTTGAGAGTGCATTGGCTGGCGAATCAATGGCTCACATCAAATATCGATATTTCGCTAAGATCGCCCGAGAAGAAGGATTTGAAGATGTTGCACAACACTTTGAACATACGGCTGATCAAGAGATCCTACACGCATGGGGTCATTTAGAACTTCTCATTGGTAAACCTTCAACCAAAGAATGTCTTGAAAAAGCAATCGAAGGCGAGACTTATGAGTATACAGAAATGTATCCTAGTTTCGTTACTCGCGCTAAAGCTGATCAAAACATTGAAGCTGTAAGAGAATTCAACGAACAGGGCATCGAATCTTTAGAACATGCAAAACAGTTCAAAGAAGTTTTAGCAAAGGCTGAAAAGCGTTTTGCAGCTTTGGCTAAAGTTGAGAAGCGCCACGCTGAAGCATACACTCAAGTATTGGAGAGTTTATAATGGATCATGTATGTGTAGTTTGTGGCCATGTCCACGATGAAGAGTTAGAAGGCGCATGGGAAGATCTACCCGAAGATTTTCTGTGTCCTGAGTGCGGCGTAGGCAAAGAAGACTACGAAGTACTATAAGTAATATAGGATAGGTTCAGCAACCCAAACGTTGGCGCTCCATGCGCCTCCAACTAGGATGACTGTTTCGATGGTCTCCGTGAGTTTCGAATTCTCGCGGCTGGTTTCGATTCCAGAACTAAAAAAGTAGAAAACTATCCTGTTTACAAATATTCGTTAGTGTGGTATAATTACTACATAAACAAAAATTTAGAATACGTTCAGCAAAACAATTTTCGACTCATAATCGAGAGGTTGCAGGTTCGAGTCCTGTTTTACGCTTATGCGTAAATAGTGCAATTGGTAGCACGCTAAAAAAAGTATTCTGTTAATTTTAGGTTAAGTTCAGCAAATAAAAGCATTCAACTTGTAATTGAAAACGCAAAAATTAACCTGTTGATTTGAAAAGGAGTTCATTATGTCAACATTCGTAGAAGCAGTTAACAATCAAGAAGCTCGTACTGAAAATGGTATGAAGGCTCGTAAGTCTACTGCAAACAAATGTGTAGATCTATTCTTCAAGATCGGCGCATCTCGCGGTAAAGATGTAACAAGCGATTTTGTTGCAGCTCTCGTTGAGAACGAAGATATCGCATTGCGTATCGCTCAATGGGTCCGTGATGCTCGCGGTGGAGCTGGTGAACGCGAGATCTTCCGTAGCATCCTTAAGTATCTCGACAAGAATCGTCCTGACCTTGCAGCTAAATTGCTGCCAAAGGTTCCAGAACTAGGTCGTTGGGATGACATCTTCGTTTTTGAGAATAAGGAATTAAAGGCTCAAGCTTTCACTATGCTAGGTAACGCTCTTCGTGAACGCAATGGCCTAGCAGCAAAGTGGACTCCTCGTCAAGGACCTCTGGCTGTAGAGATCCGTACATTCTTTGGCATGTCTCCAAAGTTCTATCGTAAGTCCCTAGTCGAATTGACTAAGGTTGTAGAATCTCAGATGTGTTCTAAAGATTGGGATAACATCAACTTTTCTCATGTTCCTTCATTAGCACATGCTCGATACAAGAAAGCCTTTGGCCGTAACACGCCAAAATACGGCGAGTACGTACAAGCATTAGTGAAGGGAACTGATCCTAAGGTGAAGGTTAATGCCGGTGCAGTATATCCATACGATGTACTAAAAGGTGTAATCAATCACTACAGTTCAGTGACCTTCACAAAAGATGAAATGGATGTAGTGCAGAAGCAATGGGAAGCACTGCCAAATTACGTTGGCGATGCAAACATCCTTGCGCTAGTTGATGTATCTGGATCTATGCTATCTCCAGTTGGTGGGTTTGGATCAAAAGCAGGTATGTCTTGTCTCGATGTTGCAGTCTCTCTGGGATTGTACGTTGCTGATAAAAACAAAGGTAAGTTCAAGGATACGTTCCTGACTTTCTCTGCTAATCCGGAGTTGCTACACCTTAAAGGTAACATCAATCAAAAGATTGACCAAATGGTTAAATCTGAATGGGGGATGAATACCAATTTGCATAAGGCTATGGATAAAATCCTTAGCACTGCAGTTAAAGGTGGAGTTCCTCAAGAGGAAATGCCAGAGATGCTTCTGATCATGTCCGATATGCAGTTCGACGCTTGTGCTAAGTTCGATAACTCTGCAATGCAGATGATGGAACGTAAGTACGAGAACGCTGGATACACTCTTCCAAAGATTGTATTCTGGAATTTGAACGCTAAAGACAATGCGCCAGTAAAGTTCGATAAGAGTGGAACTGCGCTAATCTCTGGATTCTCTCCTTCTATTCTGAAGGCAGTACTATCAGGTGACACTGATCAGTTTAGTCCAGAGTCTATCATGCTTAAAGCGCTGATGGTAGAACGTTACGATATCTAACGCACAGACCCAGATATCACCAAGGACCCTCACGGGTCCTTTTTTATTTCACCTTCACTAATCGTAGTGATTCAAATATTTTAATCCACATCCATCCTATATCGAATTCAAACCACTTTTTGCTGAGCTTGGCACTGGCTGGAGATAGATGATGGTTGTTGTGCAACTCTTCTCCACCAATAATAATACCAAGAGGACTAATGTTCCTGCTATGATCATTCGTTTTTCCATTGCTATATCCTACCCAATGCGCTAATCCATTGATAACACCTGCTGCCCAAAAAGGAATCCATATCATCTGAATTCCCCAGATGAGTATTCCCCACCAACCAAACACTAACGTATTGAGCAGAAGGAGAATGCCAATGCCAAGTCGAGAGTGAGCGCTGTATACGTTGTGCTCCAACCAATCAGAAGGAGTACCAACACCATATGTATTAACCATATCTTTGTCCTTCGATGCTTTATGATAGAGGTAAGCACCCTGAAATAACACTTTATATATTCCAAAGACATGAGGGCTATGAGGATCGTTTTCGATATCGCTGTAACGGTGATGTTTACGATGTATGGCAACCCATTGTTTAGTTACCATTCCGGTTGTTAGCCAAAGCCAACCACGCATAAAGTGTTCTAATATTGGATGAAACGTCAAAGCGCGGTGAGCTTGACCACGATGTAGATAGACTGTAACGCATATGATAGTGATGTGTGTTGCAATCAATATGTATAGTAATTCAATCATAAGTCCTTTTATTTTAATTCGCCACGCTGTATGAGTATTTGTTTGTTCTTTTGATGAGCTTCTTGAACAAGCTCTTTATTCTCACCTAAGTAACCTACTGCATAATTGTTATCAATCAGCCATTGATTGACGCGAGTTCCATCGGCAGCAATGAACACTCCTAAGATACGCCCAAACTTATCATCGTTGTTATCAGACCTAAGCGTTTCGATAGTAGCCCACGTTCCCACTGGTAGTTTTTCCTGAAGCTTTTTCTTTGATAGGAGACCTCTTGGTTTTTCTTCAAGATTCGTTGTGCGCGATTCAGGTGTATCGACTCCTGCTAAACGAACTTTCTGATTTGCGAGAACGATGTTGAAGCCAAGATCTAAATCAATCTCAACAGTATCGCCATCTAGTACTTTTAATATTTTTGCTTTATACTGATACATATTAATCCTTATTTGCTAGTTGCTCTGTATATGCCATCCCAATCAGTTGGGAGGTCTTTTGTTTTCATTTCTTCACATCTGTTAATCCAAATTTCATAGTAGTCATCCATGAATCCATTGAATGCGCCTTTAAGATCTTGGCAAATCTTTATTGCAAGATCGAACTTTTGCATACGATATAATGTTAACATTTTTTCGTGCGCTGTAGTTTCAGGAACATATGCAGATGTTTTCATTAAGTCTGCATGACGACCGAGGACTGTGTAAATGTTTAATCCAACATTCTTACCTTTAACTGCAATGCAATCAAGTTCAAGAGTTGCATACTCATCTTCAACTAACTTATTTGTTTCTGGGCCAATGATTAATAGAACACCATATCCTTTTGTTTGACCTTCTAAACGAGCAGCAGTTGATACTGAGTCACCTAAAACATCATACCCAAATTTTTCTTTTGATCCAATATTTCCAACTAGCGTTGGACCCGTGTTAACACCAGCACCCATACCTACAGGTGGTCTTCCGTTTGCAGTTAGTTCCACGTTAAACTCCCTTATAGCATCAATCATTTCAATAGCAGTTTGCACTGCGGTTTTTGCATGATTAGTATCGGCTAATGGAGCGCCATGAATATGCAAACTTGCATCTCCAATAAATTTTATGAGAGTACCATTATTCTTTAGGACAGGAACACTCAGCGCTGTCATATAGTCATTCATAATCTTAGTTAATCCTTCTACATCTTCGCCATATGATTCACCAAGAGCAGTAAATCCACGAAGGTCAGTCATAACAATGCTTAAGTCTTTCTTCTCACCACCTAATCTAATTAAACTAGGATCTTTCTGTAACATCTCAACCACGGTTGGGTTTACATAGCTTCCGAACTGTTTCTTGATTTGGAGCTTTTGGCGCAGTTCGACGAGGAATTTGACGACGTATCCATGGAAGCTAACAAGCCCAATGGTAAGAATCGGCCATATAGCATCAACCAAATAGCCAGATCGTATGAAAAGTTCATAGCTTGCATAATAGGAAGCTCCTGCAAATATGATTGCGAAGACGTATCCATGTTTCCACCTTGTTAGTAAGAGTGTAATAATGCAAATGACTACGATTGTGAGTAGCTCTGCGCCTGTTGCCCAGTCAGGACGTGATATGTTTGTTCCATTTGCTACCGTGTCGAGGACAGCGGCTTGCAAATAGTGCGGGAAGACTTCTCCTCTTGCAGTTGCAACTGGGTTGTTAAGGCCTCGTCCCGTGAGACCGACGATAACGATTCTTCCTTCGAAATTTTCTGGCAAACTAGCCAAGGAGTATTCGGTCGGCTTGGATGACCAATCCACCCAGACTCTACCGTAATTATCTGTTGGGATTTTTCCAAAGGCTGGAATTCTAACTGCTTCAATTGATCCGTCATTGACTTTGACTTGGAAGCTTGGGTCTCCTGCTGCAACACGCAATGTTTCAAGAGAGATGGATGGATAGAGTCTTTCGTTTGATTGTACCAACATGGGGATTCTTCTGACCACGCCATCGAGCTCAGGAAGAACGTTGACAATACCAATACCTTTAGCGTTTTCATTTACTGTCCTTACATTTGGATAGATGTTACCATAGTTAATACCAGCCTGTCCTTCACCTATTACTGAAACGCCTGGACGAAAAGGAGGGTATGATGTTTTTATTTCATCTGCGACTGCAACCTGTGGAAATACAACTGGGTATTCTTTTAGAACAGTACCAAGTTTAGAATCTTGACCAAACCTATCAGTATCAGGAAGGAAGATATTAAAAACAACCAGCCCAGCATTACGCCTATACAAATCAGCAATAATGGAGGCATATTGTCCACGAGGGAAGGGGAACTGACCTTGTTGTCGAATAGTTTCGTCATCAATGTTTACCACAGCAACTTGTTGGGACACTGTGCTTTCTTTAGATGTAATGAGTTGATCGAAATATCTGAGTCTTGTTGACTCAACAAATGATGGGTCTTCAACTCGTATGAAAAGCATTAAACATAGCGTAATCAATGCCATCCAAGGCGATAATAACTTTTTCATTTTCCCTGCTTTATAATTAATTTATTAGTTGTGTTGTCCATATTCTTAAGATAAAGAATAGTCCCATCTTGCGTTAACGTTATATCGTATCCCTTTTCTTTACTTATAAGGATTGTGACATCATGTTTTGCGTGACGATTTATTTGCCAGTTAGGACCTTTGTCAAAAATGTATATGTTAGTTAAAGCATTGTAACCTACTTGAAATGCGTTTAGAATAAGAGAATCTAGAGCATTACCAAGGTAGTTAAAATCTAATTCATTCATATTCAATTCGTCAAATCGCAATTCGTCTTTCCACACCTTTACGTCAAGAGCATTGCGATCAAGTTCTGTAAACGTAAGAACATCGTTTCCTGCAGCAGCTTCGTCTTGTAATCGTCTCAAGATTTCTTTAGGAGGTTTTACTATAAGCATATTGTCTATCATTGATTCAGACAAATTTAATAACGTTGGCTTCAATGGTCTTATCTCTGAACCGGTGACCAGTGTAGCTTGAAATGCTTGGTTAAGAACAACGGATCCCATCCCAGTTTTTACTTCAATTTCACCAACACTACCATCAACGTTTGGAAGTAAAACTACTAGAGATTGACCTATTTCATCAACAGTCATAGTAAAGGCAGTACCACGTACCGCTACAGTTGCTGTCGGTGTACGTATATCTACGTTTTTATTATTTTCTCTTGCCACTGAACCGGAAGCATACCTTACTGTCCCTAAGGCAACTTTCATTGCAAGCTTTCCAGCTCCCTTTGATTTTGGATCATATACAAAATCATCTATGACTAATTTAGAATGTTCTGTTACTCTAACTTTTGTGTCATCTTTGAATGTAATACCAACCACGCCATTCGCAGTGGCGATAACGTCCATTGACTCGACACCAGTGTTTAGTTTGATGTCGAGTTTGGTTTTTTCACGTTGAATTTCACTGCTGCCTTTTCCTTCGGTTACAGTACCGATAGCAGCATATACATTAATGTTGAATAATAGTAGTAGAAGTGTTATTACCGGCCACATTTAATGTCACTATGTTAGGTATCGTAGTGCCATTCTGCGTGATCGAAAATGTATTAGCGTTACCCACGACCGACAATTGAATTTGATGGCCAGGCGAATTTGCTGTACCATTAGCACCATTTTGTATTGTTGTAACGGTGTTACCGTTACCCGTAAGCGAAATAGTATTGGCTATGTATCTACTATTCATTGTAGATGTAACGGAGTTACTGTCACCTACAATAGTAAGAGAATAGTTATAATTGCCCGTGTTCGCTGTGGATGCCATAGTTAATGCAACGGCGTTATTATCACCTGTCTTATCGACAAATAGTAAACCGCCATTAGTGCCAAAGTTTTCTTGCGTTAACGTGAGTGAGTTACCAGAACCCACTTGATTAATTGTTGCTGCTGAATCACCGCCTACAAATTTACCTATGATGGAGTTATTCATACCATCTTGATTGATAGTAAGATTCATATTATTTCCATCAATCACAAATGCTGGAGTGATTAAATTATTCCTATCGCCTAAATTGTTTCCAGATCCAGTCTGTGTAATGCTGATAACAGAATTATCGGCCGCCGCTTGATCAATATACACTGAGTTATTTCCACTAGCTATAGCGGAACTAACGAATAACAAAGACATGACATTGCTTATGACTGTCTTCTTTATTTTCATTTAATTTTCTTTCTTAAATTTCCAGAGACCCTTTGCTTCTCCTTGATAGACAAGCTCCTCTACTGCTAAATCAACAGCAGCTTTCACCGCATATACACCAGGTTCTGTAGATGTACTGCCTATTTCATTTTCAAATGATCTAGTTCCTGACTCAAAAAACTTAAATACACTTAATGATGTAGCTACACTTAAGATTGTTTTTTGTGTATTCACTGTAAGTATAACTTCACCAGTTTGAACATTTACTGCTCTAAGTGAAACTGTTACTATGTCTTCTTGATATTGTGTAGATGGACCAATACCCAAGTAACGAACACCGAGACCACCAGTACGTTTGTTAGTATCATATGATACGATAGCGCCTTCAATAATCATACCAGCGTATAATATAGGACGTAAGATAGGTGGCTCTCTTGCTTCTTCACGAGAACTACGTATAAGTTGACGCTCTTTTAGTAAGTTGTCTAATCCTATGCGTTCTACGATTCTAAACCATTGCCCATCACCAACGTCTGCTAATGCTTTTAGTAATAAAGACTCTGCGCCTTGTGTTACTGCTGTAGAAAATTTTGCAACAGTAGAAGAATCTCTACGCTGTCCAGTTTTATCCATAAATGAATATACTGCAACCACAATAGGTTGACCAGATTCAGGTTCTGGAAATGGTCTTTTAAATTTAGTTGGTTGAACCTTTTCAGCTTCTAAAGCTTCTTGAGGAAATTGAGTAGGAACTGCAGCGCAACCAACTAATATAAATGTGAGCAGGAAAATGAATAGTGTTTTCATTAGAATTTGAACTGTGCAATAGGGATGATGATTTGAGTAACGCTTCCATCTTGTCCGGTAACAGTTAAATTAATTTCATCACTAGTTTTGCTATATCGAATTGTGTTACCTTGAACAACAACAGTGCCAGAATTTTGTGGATTCTCACCAAATAGACTATTCACTAGTTGAGAAGAAAGCTGAGCGTAAACGCGTGATTCAAAGTTATTAAGAAACTTTGATAAGTTTGTGTTATTTGCTGCAGCCGCTGCATCTTTAGCAGCCTGTAAACGTTGTGCATCAATTGTATCTTGACGAACACGTTCGGTGTTTTCAATCGTTTGAACATGCGACGAATATCCAACACCATTAAATGCTGGCGATTTAAAGGTAAATGCTAGTTGAGCATTAGCATTATTCGCGGCCAGCGTTACGATACTCAGTATCAGTAGTTTCTTTAGGTTTTTCATCTGGTTTCTTTTCGTTCTCTCTTAAAGATAATATTACATTCACCTTTTGGTTAAGTCTTATTAAATCATTATCAAGCATACGAATACGATCGATAAGCGCTATAAGAGTTCCATTAGCATTACCTAAAACTGGTTTAATGTCTTTAGTAACCCATTCCCATACATAATAAACGAAATAACCCAATCCACCTGCTGCTACAATAGGAAATCCATACTTATTAATTAAGTCAGCTACTTCACTCATAGTTCATCTGGTTTTCTATAAAGAACTACTTTTCCATTTTCACTAGCTTTTAACATGAATAGGTCACCGTCTTTCCACGCTTTTGGTAAATTACCCCATCCATTTTCATTTGATTGTTCTTTTAGTTTTAATTCACTATCAAAAACAATAGCACCATCGCTTAAGTCAAAACTATAATCAACATATAACATCAATCTCTCCTTGCATCAGATTGCTCTGCACGAGCAATACGGTCTAAATCTGGTGGAATACCAAGCGCATGACTTACCTTAGTATCAATTCTAATTACATCGTGATTCATTGCTGCAACTCTTTTGTCAAGTGCTCCAATGATACCACTCATACCATTCACGCCGGATGTTACACCAGCAAGAATAAATTTCAAAGTTAAGAATACAAAGTAACCCGCTGCGATTGCTGCGGCTATAGGGAATCCCACCTCTGCTACTAATTTGAAAAACTCCATTGTGTATTCACTTTCTTTGTAAATTGTCGGGATTATACATATTTATACTACGGAGGGTTTATGGGTCAATATAGAGAAAAAGTGTGTCCAACGTGTAGCATCACGCACCGTAAAAAAGGACCATTCTGCTCAAAGACATGTTCTAACATGGGGCGTGATGACGAGTATAAACAAAAGATGCGTGATAGAATGCTCTATACTGATGAAGGGCAACAACGTTCATGGAGTTTGAATTGGGATGAAGACCGTGATGCGCCGGTATCTCCACCTGATATGAATGCACCGCATCTTAAATCCAATCAATTCGTTCATGATGGGGATGTCTGGACCAAAGAATAGCTTTGTTAACCAAAGTATTCAAATTCAAAGCCTTCCTTTCAGGGTCAAATTTCATCAGATGAAATAGTATACTGTTTTAGTCAACTACTAAAAAACGGTGTACAATAAATCGTGAATTTGATATAATACAATTATGGAAAATCAAAACAGAATCGAAAAAGGATACGGGGCATGTCCCGTATGTGATGGCTCCGGACGTATGCCTACTTCGGATCGGCTTCGTA
>Ga0222712_10002839_pt1 | contig 19407 bp, 19 predicted proteins | sample C33_657DmetaG_FD_165043 | JGI IMG/M metagenome (GOLD analysis project Ga0222712, IMG submission 165043) | Estuarine water microbial communities from San Francisco Bay, California, United States - C33_657D | ecosystem: Environmental > Aquatic > Marine > Unclassified | place: USA: California... | reverse complement strand
GACAAGTAGGCACTGTCACTACTGTTGAAGCGGAGGCTTCTCTGGATCTGGTAGCCAGTAGGGGCTGCTGCATCTGCAGCAAGCAGTAAAGGATTAACACTTCCAGGAATCATAATTTTCTCCTTATTTCACGTCGTTGACCATGCGTGCGCTAATTCTAGATGCACTTTCAACGTAATAAACAACCACGTCCACTCCTGATGCAGTCGTTGTCGCGGTAGGCGCTGTGCCGCCAGGGAATTTCCATCCAGAAAACGAGACAAGCCGACTGCCAGTGCCATCTTGACTTAAAACAAGAGCACCACTTTGTCCAGCCGCAAGTCCCGATGGAAGGGCGAAAGTTGTTGTGCCACTTAATGTGGCAGCGAAATTGTTACCAAGAGCTAAATTAATCGTTACCGTACCACTTCCTGCAACCGATACGACGCTCCCTCTTTGTGCAGCGGTAAAACTTTGAGCCGTTGCTAATTGCGCATAGCCACTAATCGTCTGTCCATTCGCAAAAACAATTGCGCCTGTCATTGTTCCGCCACTTGCTGGCAGTGCGGCGGCTGCAAGATCGTATGCAGTTTTTACTCCGCTAGGCGTAGCTGCTGTTGTAACCGATGTAGATGAAACACTATTTGTTAAAACAACTACGCCGCTTGTTGTTGTCGTAGCAGCCTGAATCTTGGAGCCATCGATTGCTGCAGTTACACTAATATCGGCGTCAACAATGGTGCCATCGGCAATCATTGTGCTTGTTACGGTGCCGGTATCGCCAGTAGTAATGACGGTGCCAGTAATATTGGGCAGTGATACAACATTATCTTGAGTTGGATCAATGGCCCGCAGTAAAGTTTCAAATGTATTATCAGTAGCACCTTCAAAGAAAATGCCGCTAACAGTGTTTCCTAAAGTTAAATTGCCCGTTAACGTGCCGCCACTAATTGCCAATTTTTCTGTATCAAGTTCATCAAGAGCTGCCTGAACATTGGTGGCTGCAATGTTTCCAGTAGGAGTGTAGTTAACTTGGTTTGCAGTAACACTAGTAAACGTTTGACTAACATCAATTTCAGTCCACGCAGTGCCGTTGGATAAAATAATGTCCGGTGGACTCAGCGCAACATTAGGAGCATTACCGGTGCCAGTTCCAGCTTCTGAAACTACTAGATAATATCGATTATTGGCAGTGGCAGCAGCCGGAAGAACTTGACCAATAACGAGGCCAACAGCAGATCCATCACTTGTTACAGACGCGACTAAGTTAGTTGAAGCGTCATAAGTTCCAGCGAATACAATTTCACCAACGGAAATACCAATCGGCTGCCAAACGTTGCCGTCCCAAATATAAATATCTCTAGTAAGGCTATTAAAGTAAAGCTGGCCAATATATTCTGCACTTGGTTGCGTATCGCCAAATTGGGCAGTCGCTCTATCTGCTAGCTTGGCACCAGTAATAGAGTCAGCGGCGATACGGGCAACATCCAGTGTTCCTGCTGTAATCTTATTCGCGTCCAAACTAGGTATATCAGCAGCAACCAAGGGAATGGCGTTTGTAATATGACCTTCGGCGTCAAATGTAAATCCATTTACAGTGCCAGAAGCTACTGCATTGGAATGTCCTATAGTGCCAGCACCATCAATGTCTAAGCCAGTGCCTGGCTGTACAGCTCCAGTGATGCCAGATTGAGCAATGGGAAGATCAGCTCCAGTGACAGCGCGTGTATGAGTGATAAGCCCAAATTCATTGGCAGCAAAAGCTAAAAAGCCTGATGCAGTAGAAATAGTGTTATTAATGGCAATAGTGCTGCCACTGAGAACCAGTCCGTTACCATTGATAATGACGCCACCAACTTCAGTAGTAGTTGCAACTGGCAAGTCAGCAGCCGTGATTCCTCTGTAATAAACAGAACCTCCGGCTCCAATAGGACCAGCTAAGAACTGGGATCCAGATGCGGTGGCAGATAAATAACCGCTAATCGTAGTGCTGCCGCTAGCTGTTGTAGTAGCAATATTGACAATACCAGAAGCAACTCCACTAATTGAAGCAATGGATCCAGCGGCTTTTACTGCTGCCCATGCACTGCCATCCCATGCATAAACAAAATCATCTCCTGAGGTGATTGCAAACTGCCCAGTAAACTGTCCTGAAGCAGGTAATGCTCCGCTGACGACAGCACTACTGTTGCCCGCCAGCAATTCCGCCGTTATTGCATTATCTGCAATATTGCCAGTAGTAATTGTTCCACTGGCGATTGAGCTTCCGCTGATCGTGACACTATTGAAATTAACAGAGCTTCCAGAAATCGTGCTTCCCGAAATAAAAGCAACACTTCTATTGATTAACGATGTGGCTTTAATCTTTCTCGTTTCGCCAGTGCCAAGATTGACAACCGCCAACACATCATCACTCGCCAGATCCTGAGCGGCAAGTTCTGTTAGCTGCGAAATCTTAAGATCGGCCATAATTCAGCGTTGCGTTTTTACGCTATGCCTCACTCTAGCAAGAGGCGACCAGCAACTAAACCATCCAGCAATATATCATCTCCATTTTCTTGCAGGATTACATTCAATGGAATAGTACGAGCCAACATGCGAATTGGACCTGTAGTGATAAAATCTACGCCCACTTCAATGAGAGAATTTGAATTGACTTGTACTCCAGCTTGTGTAATAACACCGTTAACGTCATACCATAAAGCGTCATCTGTACCGTCAGGATTGTCGCCGCCAAATCCAGGCGTTTTTAAAAATAGTTGCGCTTTAAACTGTGCTCCTATTTCCGTGCGCATTGCAAGTTGTAAAAAATAATGCGCAATATCAACGCCAGATTGCCCCACCTCTTCTCGATAATTCCATTGCGCCGAGATGCGGCCACTGCCAGACATCAAACTTGACCATTGACTACGAAATTGATCCATTAAAACAGTCGTATCAACATTTTCTCTCGTAGTATTCAGCTCCCAGGAAATAGCTCGCCCAAGAATTCTTGGAATATTATTAGTGAGTTCAAGCTCAACATTATTAATGTCAGCGCCAATGGCATCTAAAGGAATGGCATTTACTACGTCACCGGCAAGACTATTTTCAAAGCTTGAAAATAATCGAATGCCGCCAAGATCGTCAATATTGACAAACCATTTACCAGTACCATGCTTATTACCATCGCTCCAGCCGCTAGTAGAGACAAATGACAATAACTCTCTATTGCCAGCAGCGTTAATAGGACCCCTGAACTCTATTTCATCGCCATTGCTAAATGGACAAGGAAGATCCACTCCATTTTCGCTTCCAAAATCTAATTGCAATCGATCTTGATCTATATTGATATTTGCAGCCAAAACATTAGTGACAATCTTTGATTGCCCTGTCCGTTCAAGCTCGATTCGTCCACGATGCCCTAAATATACACTCATGATTACAATGCAGCGCCAATTGGGTTTTGAGCAGCAGGATCAGCCAGGTCGCCTGTAGCTTGGAAATTAATATCAGCAGACACAATCTCACCAACAGAACTTCCAATGGAGATAGAAGTGATAAAAGCATCAAGAACTACTTCGCGAGCAGTATTGCCATCCATAATTTGAAGGCGCAAAGTTGCCGTGGCAAGAGAAGCACTTCGCCTTAATAGTCTTCCAAAAATACCGCTAGTTTCAAAGGCACCTGCCGCGTCTTTGTAATACAGAATAGTTGCGCTGCCAGTGTAAGTAGGAAGATTTGCTACAAAGCTTTTATTCGCATCATTCAAGGCGGTAGTTTCAAGCAGGTCTAGATCTGCATTCATAGACCACGACGTTACTTTGGCGATAGTCGCGCCATCCACCACAAGCTTTCCGTTCCGTCCGGTGAAATAAGTCATGGCTTAACAATCATGAATCTAGTCTAAGTGTTATTACGACAGTTATTGAATGAATGCGCTAACTAGTACTACTCGAACTGTGCTGACGCCTCGCTTCACGCTGGTAATAGAAGGAGGTTCCTTGTACCGCCAAACATTAGCAGTGGGACCAGTAAATGTTTGACCATCGCTCGTCCAGCCAGCATAAGTATTACCAGGAAGACGGAAAGTATCAAACTCGCCTTTTACGTCGTCGTATTTTTCCCTGAATTGATTTGCAACATTGTCGGAAACATTTTCGTACACCAGTTCTAGTTCTAAGTTTGTCCTCCTGTTTCCATATAGTCTTCTTAGTTCTGCTCCGTTATTGGAACGAAAAATTTTAATCGGCCAAACGCCAAAGTTTAGCGAGCGAGAAGTGGGCGTAATGTCAGGAAGACTCATAATTAATTTGACTCCACGACAAAACTGCCGCGTACCACCTCATATGCAATTTTACTATAATTTGTTGCCTGATAAAGAGGGAAATAGCTTGCTGTAATCATTACCATGCCATCCTCGTCGAGTTGTAACGATTCCACTGCATACACTTCGGTGCGAGTGATATCCTTTCGGAGGGAAAACATTGCATTGCGTTGATTAAATGCCATGCCATTCTGCACAAAGATAGTCGTCTCTTGTACATCACTATTTGTCCTGTCCCATAGAAACACATCGTGGTTGCCATCGGCTAATGGTTGAATAGAAACAATGGTGCCGCCAGCAAAATTTCCTTTGCGTGGATCATTTGCGTTGTCATCTTGATCATCTAAGATCACCCCATTGTTCGCATCAGGATCAAAGATGTTGCTTTGCGTCACCACGCGGATGTAATCACCAGGAGCAAGAGCAATGCCATACGGTACAGCTTTAAAGCTAATGGTATGAGTGATATTGCGACGCACGCTCAATAGATACTTTGCAGCTTGCTCGGCATGAATGCGGGAGGTGATATGCGTAAAATCAAATTGCTCAATAGGAGCATCGGCTTCGTCAGGATAATAGACAAGCAGATTTTTTTCTTCAGGGAATTGATTTGTCTTTTCTTTGCGATAACGGATGGATGCCTTAAATGGCTTTCTGTCGTCTGCTGAGACATATTGAAGCTCAAAAGAATCCTCGATGATATTGCCATCGGTAAACATGGCACGAATTGGCACGTCTACTAATGGTTCAATAGCTCCATTTGGCCGGCTGGGAACAGCAGGAGTGATAGCGATTTTTCCGTTACGTGTGGATAAATTGCACAACAAAGAAGGAACAACGGAAGCAATAAAATCCCTTAGATTCTTTGGCTCAACGATAACATCGTCATAATACAAATAGTTCGATTCAAGAAACTTCGCAGTTTGCTCAAAACTTTCAATATCTACAACTGCATCGCCAACAAGAGTGCCCATTCCTGCTTGTTTATTGGTTAATAGGTAATAAACAAGATCTGTAAAGATATTGGAAGATCCACGAGCATATGGGCGTTGACCGGCTCGTACAAGTTCTACTTGTACTCCATTTTTTTGATACAAATGAAGTTGCTCTAGCTGATTCATATTACGCCCACTCCTAATACGAAGACCCGCCATTGCGCAACCTTCATACGTGGGAATATTTGTAGGAGTAAGGCTTTCATTAACATAAACCACTTCATGCTCTGGGCCATTGTCGCAGCTCCTCGTGATCAAATCTCCATAATGCGAAACTTCTGCGATGGCTGAATTATTTTCAAAAACACGCTCGTATTGACCCGGTTGAACATTCTTATTAGGAAGCTTGCCAGTAACGCCACGCAACACTTCGAAACGAAATACGACTGAATCAATAGGATTAATTAATGGCTTTGTAATAGTAAATGTGTCTCCTTTCTCCCATTTGAAATTAGCGTCAGAAGTAACATTAATGGCACTAATATCTTGAATGCGCCAGAAGAGGTCGCGATCTCCAATAGCCGCACCTTGGTAAACTTGTAAATTCATTTTCAGGGCCATACCTTTAGATGAGCTTCCTTTTGTAAGCGCAACGCTAAATAAACCAGCCTCTGCATTGGTCAGAGTATATACACTATCCTTGCCAATGCCTCCCCATGGAATATCTGGAAAGCCCGTCTCAGGAGCATTAGGATCTGCGTCTTTATTAATGGCTTTGCTAATTGCATTGCTAATTTGATTTGGAGAAGCAGGGGCTCCGTTTTTTAGCAATGTAGCACCAACAAACTTCACGCCAATTTGAGTGGCTGTATAGTATTGACCATCTTTATCAATGTTTGTATTAATCAATTCATCGCTTGTAGCAAAACTACTAATTTGCTCTTTACTTGCTTTTACATAAACAGTGAATGGACCATATGGAGTTTGCGCTGTTTCTTGTGGCAAGAAAGAGGTTTCTGCATTGAGCCTAAAACAAAAACTATCACGACCAAGAATATGAACAATTTCCGCAGAAGATACAGGACGCAGTTGAAATTCAAATTGATCGAAATTATGAGCTATGCGAATAAAATTGAATTTATCCTGAGGAGAAGAGCCGGTAACGCAAAAAGGAATATCAGTAATAAGCTGCCAAGTTTGCGACGACAATGCATTCGCGGGCTTGACATAAATAAAGAAAAATGACGCTCGCGCTGAATAACTCTGCAGTGTCCCAGAAGAAATACTAATATTTTTTGTGTCAAATTCTTCAAGAGCTTCAGGCTCAGGGATATTAGTAAAATTACATAAATTGTTAAACCGCAACCATACATTAGATTTGATGCCAATTTCTGTATATTGACATTTACGCGTGTTTTGGAACGACGCGATTTCTGCTTGACAAAGTGGAAACCATGGTGCGCCAATATCTGTTGCCCTTACAGAACCTGCGCGAGGTAATGGTATGGTGCTATTAGCGTAAGAAGGATTGACAATGCCAATGCGGCCAAAACCAAGCTTATCAGGATAGACTTCTACACATTTCAATCTAACGGTGATCGGCTTCCTCACTCTTTTATTGTAAATTTCATCTGCAGGATCCCTGGATTCAACAATAAACTTACAATTGCCGACAAAGAAATAAGTGCCGCGTTGCAATACTTCGTCGAACTTCTCAAGTTCAGATTGGGAAGCTGTAATAATTTCTGTATTGTCGATGCCTCTTGAGTCTATGTTTTCTGGTTTTTGAATGTATGGCTCAATGTAAAAAGCGCGGCTTAATCGTTGTGCGTTAAATACCACTGAAATAATATCTCCTTTTTGTACAGTTCTAAGTTCGCCATTATCTGCCGTAGATGAAGTGGCATAATTATTATGAAGAACAATGCCAATCTGTCTAGGATAGTTCCTTCCGAGACCTCCCATATTGATATTGCCAGCGATCATCAAACGCTTTGCATTATTACTATTCCTTGTTTCTTCTGCATAGTCATCAAGATTACTAATAACTTGCCAATTCATGCGAAGAGGAGTGCCATTGGGGATGGCTCCATACACGCCAAATTGAAGTTGTGTAGAAGGCGAGAAACTATGACTAAATCCAGCCGCGTCTCCACCATTAAATGTGGGGGCATAAAAAGCTGAGTTAACCGGCCCGTTATCGCCCCATTCGCCATGACGATGATGGGCTGCAACCAAACGGCTATCATTTGCATAGCCAATACCATTGCTATTAGCGGCAGGGCCCTGATAATAAAACCAGCGATAGTCTGATGGCAGTAAAGTATCAATGGGAGACTGGCCCAAATAAATACCAGCCTTATCTTCTGCTATATCTGCGGCAGTGCTGTAAGGCCCTCTCCCCATCTGTCCCTGTCCCGCCAGGAATACCATATCAATGCTTTGATAGCGTCCCCAACTAAAAGAACGAGACCATACAAGCTTGGGGCTAATCATCACCCCGCCAATATATTCTCTTAAAAATCCCTGGTAAAAATGCTTCGTAAAAACAATGGGAATGGCTTCTCCATAACGAGAAATATCCTGTCCGCTTTGGAAACCAAAAGTAGGGGCAAATCTATCCCGCCCAACAATACTGTCTAACTGCCTATTCCGCTGTTTTGTACCGCCGGTTTCAGGGCGTGGCGCAAGAAAATAACTAGCTGCAGTGCTGCCAATACTAATAATAATTGCAGCAATAGCCCACGCGGTTTCTCCGTTATAAATATCGGGAATATGGTCATAAGATGCAGGACGTTCTTTTGAACGCAGCATCACTTCCTTTCTGAATTCGCAATATTCCTCAACGCTACAACCAAGCAGATCAATTAATTGCCGCTCGTAAGGGAGGATCGGCATCGAAAAGTTGGACAATGAGGAATTGCAGTTAGTGGACACCAAGAAACAGCTCCTAAGTCTCTATTAATGTAAAGGATGCCCGACTGCCAAACCACTGCAAAAGCGTGGTCCTTGTTCGGCAAAAGCAGCAAATCCCCGTCTTGATAGGGTGCTTGTATCCTAGCGCCCCAGCGCAATATAGCCTTTGCTATGTAAATAAAAGATGCTTCGTACCAATGGTCGTCAAAAATAGGAGCTTCAATTCCTAGCGCTTCCCATGCGACATAAACAAGATGAATGCAATCAATCTTTCCATTGGAACCATCAGCTCCTAGTTCGTAAGGAGTGCCTACAAGAGAAAACAAATCTTGCATCAAGCCATTCTTACTGAAGCCGTAGTCGGAAGTGGGCCAAAAGCGCCTTCTGTAATGCGTCTCCTTGGCACGTCAGAGCCCACTGCGTCAAGCACCGAACCTAGTTGCACTTCAAGGCGAGGGCCGGCCCATCCAGCGTTCACTACTTGCCCCGTATAAGTGGAAAGACGATTGTATTTCGTGCTGTCATCTGGATCAACGATAAGAGTGTCAACTTTCGCCACCCATCGTCTACCTACTGTCATCAATGCAGTGGTCCACACTCTCACGATTGTATTGTTTGGCAAAATCAAAGAAGTGTTTTCATTGTCACCATTGCGAGTAACGGTCACTCCAGTGAATGCAAATGGTACAAATAGATACTGTGCAGGGCCGTTACCATCATCGTATGATGGCTGATCATTGATAAAGAAATTCTGCCCTCTATACACTGCATTTAAAGAGCCATTCTTTGCCACTTCATAGAAGATGACATATTGGGCCAACGCAAGGCGATCACTAAAAAATGGATAGTCGCGAGCTGTCATAATTAGATGCCCATGCGAGAGCGAACGGTTTGTGAATTGCGGAGCTTACGAAGCGTGCGTTGCTCACCTTGAAGAGCGCCTTGCTGGGCGGCTCTTGACATACCGGCCTGGAACTGATCGGCTGTAACGTAATCTACGCTGTTAATGCGCTCTACGGTGTAGCGCACATCAATTGGACCCATGGCAATCATTCCGCCCGGATCCATCGGAGAAGCACTATCCCTGCCTGAAGGAATGACACCAGCGCCGCGAGCGCCATTGTTATAACGCTTCATTGCGCCTTCCATCTTGGAAGAAGGAATGACAAACTCCGGCTCTCCTCCTTCTCCGATGAGACCAAGAGTGGGACCAGCCACCATGCCGCCGTTGGCAAATGCCTGGAATCCGCCAGAAAGGAATCCGCCGTTCGCAATGCCAGTCATGCCAGTTAATGGACCTTCCATTGAATACTGGCGCATGGGGGCAAGAGTTCCTTCGTTAATGCCAGCTTTTGACATGTCAGCGTTTGAACCTCCTCCCATGCCTGCAAACATTTTTGCGATGCCAATGGCAATGTAAGTGGCAATCATTTGGGCTGCGGCTTGAGACAATGCTTGCGCAACGCTTTGTAAGAAGCTTGCAAATACTTCTTTGGCAGTGGCAGTGCCAGCAATCATTCCTGCAACGCCTTCAGTAAGCACATTTGCAAACGCACTACTCACTCCAGAAATGGCTCCTTGCAGCCCTTCAAAAACACTTCTAAGCTTCATAGCCGCAGTTTCTGTGTCTGCCAATTGCTTGGCATACTCAGGGTCGTCGTACTGCTCCATTGCCCTTTCAAAAACGCCAGCAGCACTTCCCGTAAAGCCGGCGCGTAAACCACCGCCGATATTTGAAAGTCCAGCTTGGGCTTCTGCTAACGCCTGCTGACGCTTAAGAGCTTCCTCATTTTTGTAATATTCCTCTCGTTTTCTTTGAAGCTCATCGATCAACCCTTTGACTGATTCTTTTTCGGCATCAGTCAAATCTTTTGTTAATTGCAAAACATCAAGATAAGCTTTTTGATCATACGTAAGATCAGTAAGACCTCCCTTTAAATTCTCTTGCAGCATTGCCTGTTCATCAATTTTGCTATTAACATCAGCAATTGCATTCTTTAGCGGATCCTGCAGTGCAAGCTCAGCTTTTAAAAGTTCAACGCCATACTTTTCTTGAATGGCAACCTTTTCCAAGTCAGCTTGCTTTTGTAAATCGGCAATTTTCAATGCCTTGTCTGCAGCGCTCAGATTTTCTTCTGCCACTTTAAGTTTGGCCAAACGAAGCGCTTCTGTGATTGTTTTTTCTTCGTACAGTTTTTCAACAATCAACGACTGCCGTTTGGCCTCGGATTCTCCAATGGCGCCACGAAGCATGCGATCCTCAATGGCCACTAGTTGGCGTTCTTTTTCAATTTTCAATGCCTGAGTGGCATCTGCAATATATTTATCAAGCTCTTTGCCTTTCTTTGTCTTGCCATCACCTTCACTGGGCGGAATAGGAGCAAGCACTGCTTGCTGTTGCGTTTGCTTTTCTTGGAAGCGCAGATCACGAATTTGACCAGCCGCTTGAGCCTGTAATCGCTGAGCTTGTGGTGCGAGCGATAAAATATCGCTTCTCCTCGCCGTAATTCGTCCTGTTAGCGGATCTTTTGCCGTCTGGAAAGCGCCAATGCCTTGTAATTGTTTTAATTCTCGTTCACTTATTTCAATAATCCTATCATTGCCAGGCCCTTGCATTTTAGATCCGGCTCTTCCTGCAATCGTGCCAATTGTTTTATAAGCAGATTGAGCTGACTGCTCTGCAGCTCTCGCCTCTGTTTGGGACATTGACTGGATGGCCTGCGCCGCTCCTAGTGCTTTTGCTTTTGTGTCAGCCAAGGTTTGATTCATGCTTAAGAACTTCTCAATAAGCATGCTGACGCCTACGATGACAAGGCCAACGCCTGTAGTTGCAAAGAATGTGCGAAGTGTAATGCCTGCAGTGCGAATAGAGGCAGCAGTGGCTTGTGCCGTTGCTCCAGTGGCAGCCATCATTCCCCTGAAAGCACTTAACGTGCTAGTACCAGTTGCTATGCGAGTATTGAAAATTAACAATTGCAATGCATTAGCAGCCCACAAGCCACGCATTACATTAAGCGCAATATTAATGGGCAGTGCAATGGCATATAGTTTTGCAAGATATCCAACTATGGGGTTGCCAGCAATTTGTAACATAACCTTGCTCACTTCTAGCGCAATGCGAGCAAATTGACCAAATTGTTGAATTAATGCAGAAACATTTTGACCAATTCCATCGAACGCTGGGCGTAGCCTCTCAAGTTCTTGTGCAATTGCAAAGCCTCCTGATGTTTGCGCTGCGGCGCCTGTAAAGAACGCGCTAAAACCGTCCGAAATTTGCTTGATGCCAGACGTAAGTGGCACAACAACGCTGTTTAAGAACCCAACAGCAACAGGCTCAAAGCTTTCGTACAAGAGAGTCATTGAGTTCTGCATGCGATTAATGACACCCTGAAATGTGCGAGCAGCTCCTTCTGCCCCAGGGCCAAATTCTTGCTTCATGACCACGCCAACATTTTTCAGCAATGTGACCATCGCTTGCCCTTTATAAGCACCATCTTCTAATGCAGCAGAGAAATCTTGAATAGCTTTAGGCCCTTCAAAACCAGCGGCTTCTGCAAACAATGCCATAGCGCCAGGTAACACATCACCTAACTGTCCTTTCAATTCCTCACTCATTACTTGCCCTTTGCTTGCCATTTGAGCAAAGGCATAGTTCACGCGATCAACCTTGTCTGCACTCATGCCAAAAGTGGCAGCAGCTTGCGTAATTCCTGTGAAAAGATCTCTAATTTCGTCTCCGCTAAAACCAGCAGGAGCCATAGAAGCGTAAAGCTTCGTAAAACCGTCTCGCGCAGACTGCAAAGGCACATTGTATTTATCAATTAGATCAAGAATTAATTGATTAGAAGTGGCAGCTTCTTTAGCGGTAGGGGAAATTGCGCCAAGAGTATTGCGGAAGGTTTGTAGCTGGCCGACTGCGGCTCCAACTTGTCCGGGAAAAGACTGAAGAAAAGCCAAGGCTTTATAAGCAGTGCCGAATAAAAGCACTTGTTTAGCCGCAAAGCCAAACTCATCTCCTATTTCACGAATAGTGCCTGCGCCTGGAAGATTAATTCCACCAATGGCACGACCAAAGCCACCCATGCCTCCCATAAACCCACCTCCTCCACCGCCACCACCAGGGGGAACATTCCCACCCGCTCCAAACATGCTGCTTTGAGCTGTAATGCGTCCCAAAGGAGAGGATGGATAGATCATTCCTGACATAGGGAACTGCCCCATAGACCCTCTGGGTGAAGATGGCCCCATCATTCCAGAGACAGGGAAATTGCCCGCATAAGACTGGACATTGCCAGACGGGCCAACAAAACGAGACCCAAGATTTCCTTGTCGTGTTGAATTTGCCCAAAGTGCTGCCTGTCGTTGTTGAGCAGAAGAAACAGGAAGCGCTTGATTGCCAGCGACAAAATCTGCCAAATTTTTCAGTCGGGCAGTAAATCCAGAAATGGCTTCTTTAGCCCTATTGGACGATACAGCAACTTCTTGCATGGGGATAAAGGATCCAGCGCCCGCACCAATTCCTCCTCTCATCATTGGAGAAGATGGGAACACGGTAGATCCCGTCATGCCATAACGACCAGTTGTACCAGCAGCAAGGCTTCCAAATGCCGTTGGCTCAATAAAGCCAGTGGCGTAAGCAGGAGGCATTCCTGCCGGATAATTGACGAACTTGGGAGAAAGGGCGCTGCGTCCAATGTATCCAGAAGGAAGTACGCCGGGATTTACCGCGCCTCCTTTGAACAGTTGTCCAATCGCGCCGCCGCCAGTACCAAGAGGACCACGGGTGCCAGTAATAGAAGAGATAAGACTAGAAAGCTGACCAGGAATACCAGCGCCGCCACCAATACTGGGAGCACGGTATTGTTGACCATATAAACCTTGCAGGCGAGACATCAGTTCTCGTTCGCTCATGCCAAACATCATTGGCAATGCAGCCATAAATGCAGGCGTCGCAGAAGCCGCTCCTGCAGCCTGCCTTCTCACCCCAGCTTGACGTGCGCCAATGTTGACAGCAGCAGCCCCTGTCATCGCTGTATTAATAGCGCTGGCAGACTGAGCCAAGCGCCCACGCTGCTGTCTTCCTCCGGGAAGTTGAACGATCCCTGCCATGGCTGCAAGCATTGTTGCCTGCAGTCGTGCTGCACCAGACTGAGCCTCGCCTTGTAATGCGCGGAATAAATCGCGCATTTCTTTGATGCCCATGCGAGTGGCTTCTTCAAGACCACCCTTTAAGCCCTGCTCAAAACCCTCACCAGAATCTTCACCAATCTTTTTGAATTCTTTCGATGGAGATGCAATACCAAGAACAGCCTTGGTTGATGAAATGAGATCCTTGCCTAAATTTTTTGCTGCTGCTTTTAATTTCTCATTATCACTCTTGAGTCCATTTAAAAGGCCAGCAATTGAATCTTTGCCAAGACTATATAACGCTTGCTCAATATTCTTTCTATTTTTCGCGACTGTTTCGTCATAAGACAATAAACCGGCGTTGGCGGCTTCTTTGTATAGCTTTCTGACATCACCAAGATCCATGCCTCTAAAGGCAGATTTAGTGAAAGAACCCCTCTGCCTTGGCTGAGGAGAAGTGAAGGCTCCCCTCTCCAAATCGGCATAAGCTTGTGCAAGTTTTTTCGCAGTTTCTATTTCTTGTTTTAAATTGGTTTGAATAGTAAGTCTGTAATCCCTCTTTCTAATATTTGCGCCAAGAGCATTTAGCTCATTTAATACAGAGCGACGATCAAACTTCACCTGCACGGGAATACTATATCCCGCAGCAGCCTGCCCTAGTCCCGCTAATTGTTGCCTAAAAAATCCCAGGTCAAGACTTACCTTAAGCTTCAGTTCGGCGTCTTGAGCTGCCATTTTAATTTTCGCTTACTTTCTCTTCATTCTATAATCATTGTTCTTGATTACGCCCAGCAAATGCCTTCATTTCATCTGCAAGAAGCGCAATAACGCGCCCATCCATTTTTCTTGTCTTCATTAAACGCTGTAGAACAATCAGGCTTGCATCCGTCACGCCATCTTCTTTCTTGATTTGTTTCGTATCAAATGGTAGGAAATCTTCAGGCTTGACTTTACTCTTCTTGCCAGCCATCATTCCCGCTGCCATCGTGCCAAGTTTGGCTACAGCAACACTACTGACATTGTATTTTGCAATGTCATGACGATCAAGGTATTTCAATGCACGCTTAACATCATCAAGCTTTTGGAGGCCAAAATTTTTGGCACTCCATCGCTCGTCTTTTAGATCAGAAGCCGAAAGCCTGAAATAGATTTCGTTCCAATCCGTTAAGTTTTTAAGCTGTTTCCTAGCTCGCGCTTCAAGGTGTTCAGCTACTGAGGAGAATTCCTCTTCGTCGCTTTTTTTGCTGTAATAGCCTCCTGTGTCTCTGCGCTTTGCTCTTCAGCAATAAATTCAACTACTTTTGCAATAATTTTACGAGGAAGAGTTTTAGTGTCCTCCATTTCCCAATCTGAAAGATCTTGCCATTCATTATCAACCAATCCTTGCCCACGGGAACGAATAAATGCAGTAACCATGCGGGCATTTGTTGCTTCTACTGAAGATCCACTTGTGATCATCGCCAAGGTTTCTTCTGTAAACTCTGACAATAGATCAGCTTCTGAAATCACCTGCCCTCCCTGAAGCAAGGAGAAGGCCTCGTCAATCGAGATGTCGCGAGAGATTGCAATGCGCTTAGCAAGTTGCACAGCACGAATAGTGGCCTGGCTCTGAAGCTTGCTAATTTCCTCTTGCTCAATGGATTCAGCCACTAGCCAACTGCCATATTTCTTCAGGCGGATTTCAGGCAGCAGCTCAAAATAACCTTCAGTTTTGGTTTGAACTAGAAAGCTGTATTTGCTCATGATCGAGAATGTTTAGCAATGCATTGAACACCTTCACTCGCTCGTGAGAAGAACGAAATTCAGGCGGCACTTCAATCAGCATTGAATGATTGTCGCTGCCAATTCTAATGGTCGTTTCTCTGCAGGAAATAAGACACAATATGCCCACTTCTAATGCTGAGCCGTCGATAAGGCAATTAATGGCATGCACTGTATTGTCCGCGCTTCGCAAATAATCGATTCTCATTTATTGAATGCAGTGCGTATGCGCATCTTAAGATCCTTGCTCACTTGACTACTGCCAAATAGATCTTTCTGTTGAAACACGTCAGTCCATTGGCGCGGAGAAAGATTTGTACTCAGCCCCTCATGAACATACCATGCATATCCGCGTCCACTACTGTTTTTAGCGTCCCAGTCCCACGATGCAGTGATATCAACGCCACCTTGCGAGATGGAGAAACTATCTCTACCGCTCCTGTAGAGATCTCCTAAGTCAAAAATATTACGAGGACTCGTCGCCACTTCTCCACTTTTCCTTTCTGTCTCGCCGTCGTAATTCCATCTGTCCTCTAAAAATTGATCACGAAAATAATCATTCACGTCAAAGCGTGTCCATGTTTCAAAAGCTTTGGCAAGCTTCGCTTCTAAAGCTTTTGCATTGAGAATAGTGCCGCCAACGATAGTTCCGCTCATGGCCCCACTAAATTGCGAAGAATTAAATCAGGAATTAAGAAGCGGCAACGCTCATAGGCAATATCATCTCCAGGGAAATAACGCGGTGTAGCATCTGGAAATCTACGCACCATTCTGTCCATTGCCGATGCAAGAGCAGTGCTGTTAGGCGTATATTGCACCAACACCACTTCCCATACTTGCGTCACTTTTACAGTGCCTCCCAATGGAGAACGTGGAGCAAGTTCCGGAAACTCTCGCATAGTAACTTCTAAGCCTTTCACTTTCCATTCTTTTGGCACGCTCTGCCTGCCAACTACATACACTGAAGGGATTGTTGAATTATTGGGCAATGTATAAGTGCCAATAAGATTAGGCGATGCAGAAAGCAGTTCAGTAACTGTTTCGCGCAGTTGTGAAATGTTCATTAAAAAAAGCCTGCCCCGTAGGGACAGGCTAGCGAAGAATTGATCAAATAATGATCAGCTATTAGGAGCAGTCGGGATGATGCTACCGGTTTCAGAAGCATTCTGGTGAATACCAATACGACCACGGCTGGTCAGATCAAAGGTCACTTCAACAAGGTTATCTGCAGGATAGCTCTCGTTGTAGTTCATGACGCATGCAGTGAAAGCCACGCGGTCATAGTAGTAAGTATTACCAGAAGCACCAAGCTGCTTGTTGATCTCCACGTACACTTCGTGGTTCTTGTCATAGCGCGAAGCGCTAATCACCTGGAAAGCTTCGTCAAAGCTATTGGGCAGGAAAGTGGTGCCATCAACGTCCTTCTGGAAGTAGGAAGTAATGGAAGCAGTAGCCTGCGAAGTGGTGATCACACTATCCGCAAAGCCGCCGCCACCCAGCAGGTAAAATTCTTGGTTGCCATCGTTGAAAGCAACAGAGGCAGTGGTCGCAGCTTGCAGGGTGTAGAGCGTAGGAGCGCCGCTAACAGTGAAGGTAGCGCCAGACTGAGTGATGACAGGACGAGTGGTGCCAGCAATAGAGCCCACGCGGACAATCACGTCCTGGCTCTTCACTAGCTCAGTGGGATGGTAGAGCATGAGAAATTCCTCAATGGAAAGAAGAGAGTTAAGCGTTGTCCACGCTTCCTTTGCCAATCAGTCTAAAAATCCCTCTGACTGGCGTGCCTAAAAACTGCCAATAATGAATAGCAATTTGTTCATTAGGCAACAGTTCAAACCTTCCCTCTCTCCCATTGATCGTGGCACGAGCAGAGTCTCCTACTGTTACACCAGATAAAGTAAGGGGGCTGGTCATCCTGCCTTCCATGTAGACGGCAGTCATGTCAGCCCCAAGCAGTTGGTCGTAACGAGGATTATTCTTTTGTTTTAAAGTGGCGTAAAACGTCACTCCAGTGGCAACTGGTACATAATTACCAGTTTCTGCATCGAGAGCATAGCCCGAAGCCACATTAAACACCAAGGTGGCATTTGCAAGTGGCTCCAGGAAGTTACTCACACGACAAACCCAACAGAAGAAAGAGGAAGATTGTTGGTCATTCGTTTGAACTCCTGACCATACTGAGTGGCATCAAGCCCCTCGCCATACACCTTGCCGTCAGTGGCACCAATTTGAATGCCCATTTGAGCTAGCTGAATGGCAATGATATGAGCAGCAAGAAACTTTACTGCCCTATCAGTTTGATCCCCAAACACATCGCTAGAAGCATCGTAAGAAGCTTCTGTAATGGCACCATTAACGATGCCTGAAGGATGTGGACTGAATTCAGGGAAGCGCTCAAGAAAACTCGCGTAGGTGACTGCCATAATCAGGCCTTCCCAATACGAATAGCTTCAACACGCTTCGCGATGGCATTCCTTACACGAATACGCCCTTCGATCTTCTTCCAATCTGCCAGACGATCTGGATCATGGATGAGTTCAATGGCGCGAATAGCTTGCGTAAGGGGAAGTTCGCTAAGACTTTGAACATTTTCAGGCAGGTCTTCTACCATCACTTGTTCTTTCATTTCTTCAATGGCGCCAATAGCAAGAAGCTTTTTGACAGTTCCATTTTCCTTAGCTTCCTTCCATTTCTCGTCAGGAATTTCCTGATTAAGACCAGGCGTCAATTGAATGAGCCCGCTCCTGGTAATAATGCCAAACCCTGCATCGCGAGGGGGATTCTCAAGTTCGGGGCGATAAGCAATCAGCATTGTTCAATAAAAACAATTGCTAATAGCTTAACGCCCCTCTTCTTGATTAACTATCCTCAGCTAGAAGCTTGAACGTAGATCACGCTCTTGGGATAGTACAGAGCCACACCACCAACGCGAGCATGAGCGGGAACGATGAATTCCAGGCCACGCTGTTGGGGCGGGAACAGCTCAAGAGGCTGAGGAATGTGCAGTTGCACCTTCTCAGGATCACGCTTGTACACAACCATGCGGTTGGTATTGAGCACGCTGTTGTCAGCATCCAGTTGGTTGATAGGCTCAACGTTACGGATGTAGGGGTTGGTGCGCAGGAAGTATTCCAGCACGGTCACGTCCGAAGAGTCGGAATTGCGAGTGGTGCTGACTTTGTTGTAATCTTCCCAAGCCATCAGAATGGTGTCGGGCTGCTCCTTCATCTTGGAAGCATTGATAATGGCAGTCACGCCATAGTTCAGCAGCTCCAGCATTTCCTGAGCAGTGGTGCCGCTGCCAGTGAACCACTTATCAGCAGCCACAACGTCCACAGTGGAGTTGTTGAGGAAACCAGACAGGCCAACAGCGCTTTCACCGAAGAAAGCCACTTCTTCCACTTTCTCCTCATAGGCACGACGCACGGCAGCAGCACGACGCTGTTCCAGAGCGATGTTGGCCATTTGAGCAGCACGCAGTTCCTGCACGGTGTAACCGAAGGAACCACCGAACGAGCGGATGTTGATGCTCTTCTCCACTTGGCTGATATCAGCACGGGGCAGATCATCAGCAGCATCAGCGATCAGCTTGAACTCACCAGTGGAGTCCATGATGCGATAGGTGAAGGTCTGAGCGCCAGGACCGGCCTCAGAAGTCACGGGCAGCACAGTCGGATATTTGATATCCGCATACTGCACTTCAAACACTTGGGGGCGAATGTACTCAAGCTGACGCTCAAGGAACAGGCCCGCGTCATCCATACGGAATTCAGACATTTTTAAGAGCCTCCTATCAAGAATCAGCAGAGAGGGTGAAGCTCGGACCATTCAGCTCCAGAACAGCGAGGCCGCTGCCAGTGGTGGAGGTAAGGAAACGAGCGTTCGCGAGGCGAACAGTTTTGCCCGATGCAAAAGCATGAGAGAACTGACCAGCCTTGCCAGTACCGCTAGCGGAATACAGCACACGCACGGGCGATGCAGGAGTGACAGCGCCAGTCACGTAGACGGCAACTGCACCTTCGTTGGCAATGTTCATTGCCTGCTGGTTCTTCACACCAGGACGGTTATTAGCGTCCAGAGCGGTCTCATCAACATAAGTGAGGACGTTGACGCCCAACACAACATCAGAAGAGCCAGAGATAGTGGTAGCAGAGTTGGCAACAGTGCCAGCAGTGTTGTACACAGCCAGGTTGCCAAAAGGAACAACAGCGCCAGTCTCATTGACATAGGTGCCAATGGTGTTGTCGCGAATGTCAGACAGTTGACCTTCCAGCAGTGCAGTGTGCTCCAGGGCATAAGCCTGTTGCACGCCACCAGCCGCTGCGGTGCCCGAAGCAGAGAAAGTTACGGCCATAATTACTTAGCCTCTTTGGAGATGGAGAG
>Ga0222712_10002837_pt1 | contig 19419 bp, 10 predicted proteins | sample C33_657DmetaG_FD_165043 | JGI IMG/M metagenome (GOLD analysis project Ga0222712, IMG submission 165043) | Estuarine water microbial communities from San Francisco Bay, California, United States - C33_657D | ecosystem: Environmental > Aquatic > Marine > Unclassified | place: USA: California... | reverse complement strand
TGACGGTGACCTTCAACGCCCCGCACATCCTCCGTACCACGAAGGACGCAATGGTTCATCTGAAGGATCTGGAAGCAGGCCAGGCCGCCGGCAAGGTGGTCGATATCCCTAAGGTCCCCACGGCCCGTCCAGGCGAAGCGGCCCGCTATGCCGCGCAATTCCCCGGCGACACCGCCCGCGCCGACACGGTCGCGACGATCGTGGCGCTGGACGAAGCGGTCGGGCGCATCCTTGATCAGCTGAAAACCTCCGGACTGGAACAGGACACATTGGTCTTCTTCTTCGCCGACAACGGCGGCCACCCGGAAGTCCGCAGCGAGAACACTCCCCTGCGGGATTATAAATGGAATCTCTTCGAAGGCGGCATCCGCGTGCCCTTCCTCGCGCGCTACCCGGCGAAGTGGCCGGCCGGCCGAGACTTCACCCAGCCCGTGAGCGCGCTCGACATCCTGCCGACCTGCCTGGCGGCGACCGGCGTGCCGGCGCCGGCCGGACTCGACGGCGTCGACCTGACGCCTTTCCTCCGCGGCGAAAGGGCGGAGGCCCCGCACGACCACCTCTACTTCTCGATCGCCAAGCAGGCCGCGGTCCGCGCGGGCAAATGGAAATATGTCCGCGACCAGCAAGGCGGGCATCACCTGTTCGACCTTGAAGCCGATGTCAGCGAGTCGAAGGACCTCGCGACGACCGAACCGGCCCGGCTCAAGGAACTCGCGGACCGCTGGGAAGCCTGGAACACCAAGGTGCGTGCCGAGGCGAAGTAAGGGCAGGCCTAACGACGCGGCCTGACGAGGACGAGAAGGTTCACGCGGTCCTCGTCGATCCAACGGATGGACCCGGCGAGCCTGGGCTCGTAGAAGTTGTCGATGACGCCGATGTAATGCGCGCCGCCGACTTCGGCCCGCCCCACCGCCACGACCTGATGCCCCCAGCTGAGCTGCGGCTTACGCGGCACCAAGACCATGCACGACACGAGCACCGGACGACCGGCGGAAAGTTCGGCGCTCAAGAGCCGGCGGTCGTAACCGGAGATCGCGACGTCGACATCCACGCCGCGCTCATCCGCATCAGCCTGCATGGCTTCCGCGAGTTGCTCAGGAAACGCGCCCGCCAAGGACATCTTGCCGTCGGTGTATCCTTCCGCGTCCGGGATCACGCCCATCCGCAGGCGGCTCCGCAGGCGACGCACCAATGCCTGCTCCCCTTCCCCGCCCCATGCCGCCGCGGCCGGACGCGCGGACCAGAAGGCAATCAGACTCGCGCCGGCCGTGGGCACGCAGCCTGAAGCGACGAGCGTACCGTCCGGCGACTTCAGCGGGAACTGCTGGATCGGCGGCATCCCCGCCAAGGCGAAGGCCTGAGGCGTAGTCGCGTCACGTAGTCCTTCGACGCTGAAGTCGAAGAGCCGTCCATCATCCGTCCATGCCAGATAGCCCGCCGACACGTCGTCACAGCGCAGCTCGGCCCACCAGAAAGCACGGCCTTGGCGCACCCAGCGCGTGGGCAACGGCTGGACTCGGCGTATTACCGCGATCTCAACCTCGCCCAACGCCCAAGGCACGAGCCCGGCGTTGCGGAGTGCGGCGAGATGCGACTCCGCCTGGACGACCTCGGGCTTAGGCTCGGAGCACCCGCAGAGGAGAGCGACGAGGACGAACAGGCTGGCGCGCAGGGTCGTCCTCATGGCGGCTCAGCGCTTACGGTAGACTTCGAGACGGCAGTCGTAGCCGCCGAGGTCGACGGTGCGGCTGGATTCCAGACGCAGGGTCGGGTCGACGGACGAGAGGCGCAACGGATTCACGAAGACCAGGCGTCCATTCGGACGCAGGACTTCGGACGCGATCTTGAAGAGGTCGGTGAAGAGCCCGTGCATGTTCGGCACGCGCACGCGACGGCCGAGGGGCGGATTCGAGATGACCAGCGAGACCTTGCCGCGATCGAGTTCCGGGATGCGGATGATGTCACGGAAGTCACACGTGTGGAACGCGGCCTTGGTGCCAGGCAGCTTGGCGGCCTTGAAGTTGGCTTCGGCGATCGCGATGGCGGCCGGGTCGATGTCCGTGCCGACCACCTGCCCCACCCCGCCGGCCAACGCGGATTCGATGAGTTCCAGTCCAGAACCGCAGAACGGATCCCAGACGATTTCCTTTTCCTGGCGTCCGGCGACGCGCACCAAGCAGGCCGCCAGCGGCGGGTGCGAGGCCGCGTTGACGGCGTCGGTGCGGTAATAGAGACGCGGGTTAGGCGAGATGCGCGGACGGAGTTCGACCAGCGCGCTGCGCTCGTCGAAGTGCACGTCGACGGACCACGGGGATTCGCGGGCGTCATTGAGCACGCGCGGGTTCAGCTCGAACGCCTTCTTCGTCACCTTGGCGACGGCGTCGTCATGGTTGCCTTCGGAGACCATGCTCAGGCGATAGCGGGCGGCGCCCTGCGTGAGGGCCAGCATCAGCTTCTCGGCCAGCGGCGAGGCGATGGCCTTGGCGAGTACCTCGAGGGCTTCGGCCGAACCCGGTTGACGGATGAACGCCAGGAAGAAGGCCGCGGTATCGAAGCAGCGCAGCTGATAGAGTTCGGCGAGCGTGAAGGCTTCCTTCGGCTCGACCACCACGAAGCAGCCGCGGACCTCGATCACGCGGAACTTGCCGCCGCGGCCTTCGTCTTCGCGGACTTCGTCGGCCACGATGGATTCCAGGCCCTTGCGACAGCGCAGGTGCAGGCGCAGGCCGGGGTGCTTCGGCACGACGGCGTCCTGACGGACGTTGCTGGGGCCGCCCTGGCGGGCCACGCTCGCGCGGACCTTCTGTTCGTCGATCAGTTTTTCGCCGGAGCCGGAAACTGCCTTGAGAGTCGCCGCGCCGCCGATCTTCTCGAGGGCCGAGGCGACTTTCTTCTTCTCCCGGTCGACGTCGGTGGTCTTAAGGATGTCGATCAGCTTACGCTCGGACTCCTCGTCGCCCCCGAGCTTAGGGATGGCGGCGGTGGCGTAGCGGCGGATCTTCTCGGAGGGATCCTGCAGGAGGCCGATCATCCAGGCCTTCACGGCGGCTTTCATCTCCGGATTGCGGGAGGTCGAGAAGACCACGCCGACGGCGCGGACCAGGGCGACCTGCTGGTTGCGCTCCTTCGGGCCGAGCTGGTCGAACTTCGGGACCTCGACGGTCCAGAGCTGGGCGGCCGGCAACTCGCGCAACTGTCGGTAAAGGTCGTTGTCGGCTTTCATGCCTTGGGGTGTCGGGCGGACGGGCGGCAAAGTCAAGGGAGACGCAGGCGGGCGAACCCTGGCGGTCGGCGTCAGATGCGGTCTGCGCCGTGTCGCACTTTGGGCTTTTTCCTAACAAAAATAACCAAAAGCAGCCGAGCGTTTGGCGACCCGGGAACTTGGCACGAAAACCCGGCTCCGCCCCCCTCGGACCAATCCACAAGTTGCCTTTGACAGAGGGGGATTATTGCCCACTAGATTTAGGCGTCTTGCGGTCACCGCCAAGGCACCCGGCGGCTCAGCCGCCAGCCCATCCGACCACTTTTGCCCACACCAGAAATGAAGAATCCCGGACTTCCCGAAAAACAGGGTCTTTACGACCCCCAGTTTGAGCATGACGCCTGCGGCGTCGGCTTCGTTTGCCAGATGAAGGGCAAGCGTTCGCACGATATCATCCAGCAGGCCCTCACCATCCTGGTGAACCTCGACCACCGAGGCGCCTGCGGCTGCGAGACCAACACCGGTGACGGCGCGGGCATCCTGCTCCAGCTCCCCCACGGGTTCTTCGCCAAGCACGGCCCGGCCAACCTCCCCAAGCCGGGGCACTACGGCGTGGGCATGCTCTACGTCTCCCCGGACGCCAAGATCCGCGCCGCGACCGAGGCCACCTTCACCGACCTCGCCAAGTCCCTCGGGCTCTCCGTCCTCGGCTGGCGCACCGTCCCCGTCGACAACTCCTCCCTCGGCAAGACCGCCGTCAGCAGCGAGCCGGTCGTGCGCCAGGCCTTCCTCGGCCGCCCCGCCGATTGCGCCACCGACCAGGACTTCGAACGCAAGCTCTTCATCCTGAGCAAGCAGGCCCACCACCAGATCCGCGGCGCCGGCAAGGACGAGTTCTACTACGCGAGCTCCCTCTCCTGCCGCACCATCATCTACAAGGGCATGCTCATGCCCGAACAGGTCGGCAAGTACTTCACCGACCTCGCCGACAAGTCGATGGACACCGCCCTCGCGCTCGTCCACTCGCGCTTCTCGACCAACACCTTCCCGAGCTGGGAACGCGCGCACCCTTACCACTACATCGCCCACAACGGCGAGATCAACACCCTCAACGGCAACGTCAACTGGATGAAGGCCCGCGAGCCTCTCCTGGCCAGCCCGCTGTTCGGCAAGGAACTCCCGAAGATCCTCCCGATCGTGAACCCGAACGGTTCCGACTCCGCCAAGTTCGACAACGTCCTCGAGCTGGTCGTCATGGGCGGCCGCTCGCTGCCCGAGGCCATGATGATGATGATTCCGGAGCCGTGGAACGGCCACGAGTCGATGAGCCCGGAGAAGAAGGCCTTCTACGAGTACAACTCCTGCCTCATGGAGCCCTGGGACGGCCCCGCCTCCGTCGTCTTCACCGACGGCACGATGATCGGCGCCACCCTCGACCGTAACGGCCTCCGCCCTTCCCGCTACTACGTGACCAAGGATGACTACGTCATCATGGGTTCCGAAGCCGGCGTCCTCCCCGTCGACCCCGCCAACGTGGCCTCCAAGGGCCGCCTCCAGCCGGGCCGCATGTTCCTCGTGAACATGGAAGAAGGCCGCATCGTCGCCGACGAGGAGATCAAGCAGCAGATCGCCGCCCAGAAGCCTTACCGCGAGTGGCTCGACAAGAACCTCATCAAGCTCGCCGACATCGCCGACGGCCCCGCCGAGCCCGCCCCGGCCCACAGCAACACCGTCCAGCGCCAGCTCGCCTTCGGTTACACCTTCGAAGACCAGCGCAAGCTGCTCGTCCCGATGGCCAAGGACGGCGTCGAAGCCATGGGCTCGATGGGTACCGACATCCCGCTCGCGGTGATGTCCAACAAGTCGAAGCTGCTCTACGACTACTTCAAGCAGCTCTTCGCGCAGGTCACCAACCCGCCGATCGACTGCATCCGCGAAGAGATCGTCACCTCCTCCGTCACCACGATCGGACCGGAGCGCAACCTGCTCGATCCGAACCCCGGCAGCTGCCACCTGATCGAGCTCCAGTCGCCGATCCTCACCAACGAGGAACTCGCCAAGCTCCGTCACGTCGCCCACGGCCAGTTCAAGTCCGTCACCATCCCGACCCTCTTCGACGCCAAGTCCGGCGCCAAGGGCCTCGAGCTGGCCATGGACGAAGTCTGCCGCCAGGCCGGCCTTCACATCGACGCGGGCATCAACCTCATCATCCTGAGCGACCGCGGCGTCGACCGTAACAACGCCGCCATCCCGCCCCTGCTCGCCGTCTCCGGCCTGCACCACTACCTGATCCGCGAAGGCAAGCGCACCAAGGTCGGCCTCATCCTCGAGTCCGGCGAACCGCGCGAAGTGCACCACTTCTGCACGCTCATCGGCTACGGTTGCGCGGGCATCAACCCCTACCTGGCGTTCGAGACCCTCGACGACATGATCAAGCAGGGCCTGCTGGTCGGCGTCGACCACTACACCGCCTGCAAGAACTACGTGAAGGCCGCCACCAAGGGCATCGTCAAGGTCGCCTCCAAGATCGGCATCTCGACCATCCAGAGCTACCTCGGCGCCCAGATCTTCGAGTGCGTCGGCCTCCAGCAGAAGGTCGTCGACAAGTACTTCACCGGCACGGCCACCCGCATCGAAGGCGCCGACGTCGCCGCGATCGCCGAGGAGACCCTCACCCGCCATCGCAACGCCTTCCCGGACCGCGTCGACACCCCCGCCACCCTCGAGGTCGGCGGCGACTACCAGTGGCGTAACGAAGGCGAAGGCCACCTCTTCAGCCCGCAGGTCATCCACTCGCTGCAGAAGGCCGTCCGCACGGGCAACTTCGACACCTTCAAGGTCTACTCCGGCCTGGTGAACGACCAGATGAAGCAGATCTTCACGCTGCGCGGCCTGCTCCAGTTCAAGGCACGCACCGCGATCGACATCAACGAGGTCGAATCCGTCGAGAGCATCCTCAAGCGCTTCAAGACGGGCGCGATGAGCTACGGCTCGATCTCCTCCGAGGCCCACGAAGCCCTGGCGATCGCCATGAACCGCGTCGGCGGCAAGTCCAACACCGGCGAAGGCGGCGAAGACCCCGCGCGCTTCACCTGGACCAACGAACAGGGCGACTCCAAGAACTCCGCCATCAAGCAGGTCGCCTCGGGCCGCTTCGGCGTCACGAGCCGCTACCTGACCAACGCCAAGGAGATCCAGATCAAGATGGCCCAGGGCGCGAAGCCCGGCGAAGGCGGCCAGCTCCCCGGCGGCAAGGTCTATCCTCCGATCGCCAAGGTCCGTCACTCCACCCCCGGCGTGGGCCTCATCTCCCCGCCCCCGCACCACGACATCTACTCGATCGAGGACCTCTCGGAACTCATCCATGACCTGAAGAACGCCAACCGCGCCGCGCGCGTCAGCGTGAAGCTCGTCTCGGAAGTCGGCGTCGGCACCATCGCCACCGGCGTGGCCAAGGCGCACGCGGACGTCGTCCTCATCTCCGGCTTCGACGGCGGCACGGGCGCTTCGCCCCAGACCTCCATCAAGCACGCCGGCCTGCCGTGGGAACTCGGCCTCGCCGAGACCCACCAGACCCTCGTCCTCAACAACCTCCGCTCCCGCATCGTCGTCGAGACCGACGGCCAGCTGAAGACCGGCCGTGACGTCGTCGTCGCCGCCCTCCTCGGCGCCGAAGAGTTCGGCTTCGCCACGGGCCCGCTGGTGACCCTCGGTTGCATCATGATGCGCGTGTGCCACCTCAACACCTGCCCGGTCGGCGTCGCCACCCAGGACCCTGAGCTCCGCAAGAACTTCACCGGTCGTCCGGAAGACACCGTGAACTTCATGCGCTTCATCGCCCAGGAAGTCCGTGAGATCATGGCCCAGCTCGGCTTCCGTACGCTCAACGAGATGGTCGGCCGCACCGACGTCCTCGAAGCCCGCCACGCCGTCGACCACTGGAAGGCCAAGGGTATCGACCTCTCCAAACTCCTCTACTCGCCGAAGGCCGGCCCCGAAGTGGGTCGCTTCTGCACCGAGACGCAGGACCACGGCCTCGAGAAGGGCCTCGACCTCTCCGTCCTGCTGGCGAAGTGCCAGCCGGCCATCGAGAAAGGCGAGCCGGTCCGCTTCGAAGGCGAGATCAAGAACATCCACCGCGTGGTCGGCACGATCCTCGGCAACGAGATCACCAAGCGCCACCCCGACGGCCTGCCGGAAGGCACCATCCACCTGAAGTTCAAGGGCAGCGCGGGCCAGTCCCTCGGCGCCTTCGTCCCCCCGGGCGTGACCATCGAGATCGAAGGCGACGCCAACGATTACGTCGGCAAGGGCCTCAGCGGCGGACGCGTCATCGTCTACCCTGACGCCAAGGCGACCTTCCCCGCCGAAGACAACATCATCCTCGGCAACGTCGCCCTCTACGGCGCGACCTCCGGCGAGGCCTTCTTCCGCGGCGTGGCCGGCGAACGCTTCTGCGTGCGCAACTCCGGCGTCACCACCGTCGTCGAAGGCGTGGGTGACCACGGCTGCGAGTACATGACCGGCGGTCGCGTCGTCATCCTCGGCGCCACGGGCCGCAACTTCGCCGCCGGCATGAGCGGCGGCGTGGCCTACGTCCTCGACGAGAAAGGCGACTTCGCCGTCCGCTGCAACAAGCAGATGGTCGGCCTCGAGAAGCCTGACGCCAACGATGCGGCCGAACTCCGCGGCCTCGTCGAGCGCCACGCCGAGCTCACGGGTAGCCAGAAGGCGAAGAAGCTCCTCGCCAACTGGGACGCCTCCCTCGCCAAGTTCGTCAAGGTGATGCCGAAGGACTACAAGCGAGTCCTCCAGGCCATCGCGACGGCCCAGGCCAAGGGTCTCAGCGGCGACGCCGCCCTCAACGAAGCCTTCGAGATCAACTCTCGCGACCTCGCCCGCGTCGGCGGCGGCTGATCACCCACCTCGTCCACACCAAGCACCTTCTGCACCATGGGAAAACCTACCGGATTTGTCGAATACCAGCGCGAACTCCCGCCTGACCGCGATGCCCTCACCCGCATCGGCGATTGGAAGGAGATCCACCACCATCACTCCGACGAGAAGCTCCAGAAACAGGGCGCCCGCTGCATGGACTGCGGCGTGCCGTTCTGCCACACGGGCAAGCTCATCAGCGGGATGGCCAGCGGCTGCCCGATCAACAACCTGATCCCCGAGTGGAACGACCTCGTCTACAAGGGCCTCTGGCGCGAAGCGCTGGAACGCCTCCACAAGACCAACAACTTCCCGGAATTCACCGGCCGCGTCTGCCCCGCCCCGTGCGAAGGCTCCTGCGTGCTCGGCATGAACAAGCCGGCCGTCACGATCAAGAACATCGAAGTCTCCATCATCGACAAGGGCTACGAGAACGGCTGGGTCATCCCCCGCGCCCCGTCGAAGCGTACCGGCAAGAAGGTCGCCGTCATCGGCTCCGGCCCCGCCGGCCTCTCCGCCGCCGCGCAGCTCAACTACGCCGGCCATAACGTCACCGTCTTCGAACGCTCCGACCGTCCGGGCGGCCTGCTGATGTACGGCATCCCGAACATGAAGCTGGATAAGAAGGAAGTCGTGCTCCGCCGCATCGCCCTCCTCGAAGCCGAAGGCGTGACCTTCAAATGCGGCGTCAACGTCGGCGTCGACGTTTCGCCCGAACAGCTCCGCAAGGAGTTCGACGCGGTCATCCTCACCGTCGGCGCCACCAAGGGCCGCGACCTCCCCCTCCCCGGCCGTGACGCCAAGGGCATCCATCTCGCGATGGAGTTCCTCCACGCCAACACGAAGAACCTCCTGGACGGCAAGGCCCCCGACGCGACCATCACCGCCAAGGGCAAGGATGTCGTGATCATCGGCGGCGGCGACACCGGCACCGACTGCGTGGGCACCTCGCTCCGCCACGGCTGCAAGTCCGTCATCCAGCTCGAGATCATGGCGAAGGCCCCCGCCACCCGCGCCAAGGACAACCCGTGGCCGGAATGGCCGAAGACCTATAAGGTCGACTACGGCCAGGAAGAGGCCGCCGCCAAGTACGGCTCCGACCCCCGCGTCTACCTCACCACGGCCACCCAGTTCGTCGCCGACGAACAGGGCAACCTCAAGGAAGTCCACACCGTCGAAGTCGAATGGAAGAAGGACGACAAGGGTGTCTTCGGACCCCAGAAGATCGCCGGCACCGAGAAGGTCCGCCCGGCTCAGCTCGTCCTCCTTGCCATGGGCTTCCTGGGGCCGGAACAGCCGCTGCTCGAAGCCTTCGGCATCGAACGCGACGCCCGCTCCAACGCGAAGGCCGAACACGAGAAGTACGTGACCAACGTCCCGGGCGTCTTCGCCGCCGGCGACTGCCGTCGCGGCCAGTCCCTCGTCGTCTGGGCCTTCAACGAAGGCCGTGGCGCCGCCCGCGAGTGCGATAAGTTCCTGATGGGCAAGTCGGAGCTCCCGTAAGCCCCGCTTCCATCGACCGCCGAAGCCCGACTCCTAGAGTCGGGCTTCTTGTTGGGCGGGCATGCCGGCAAGAGAGCCATGACCTGGCCGACCATCCCACCCCCGCCCACCCAGACCAGTGACCGCATAGGGATAAAATCCATACGTCGGATTGAAAGACCCGGCTAGGCGAGATAGTAATCGTTCCATGCGCCTCGCCCTAATGCTTCTCGCGACCCTCTGCCTGACCCCGGATTGTCAGGCCCTCTACATACAGTTCGAAACCGAAAAAGTGCCCGTCGAGCGCATCCTCGAGAACCTTCAGACGAAGCTCAAGCAGCAGCCCGACAGCTTCGACCTTCACTATCAGCTGGCACGCGCCCACGCGATGGCCGCCTTCACCGAATCCGGCGAGTTGACGGTCTACAAATCGAAAAATCCCCCGGGGGCCGTGCAGTACTCGGAAGGCGGAGGCGATAACGGCACGCCACTCGATTGGGGATTCCGCCACGATACAAACGACCGACTCAATGGCCGGGAAATCGGGAAGAACCTGTCCCGCTCGCTGAAGCACTACCAGGTCGCGATCGGATTGCTGCGCAAAACCGAGGACCATGCGAAAATCCGGTCGGAGATCAGCAAAGTTCATCTGGGTTATGCCTGGTGCCTGGAGAAAGCAGGCCTGAAACGGCTGGCGCTGGAACGATACCGGGAGACCTTCTGCATCGCCTGGTCGCTCGAGGTATCAAGATCGTTCGACGTCCAAGCCTGGAAGGACGGGGTCAGGCTCAATCTCAAGGACTTGAAACCGATGACTCGGAGTCAAATCGAACTAAGCCACCTCGGCCCTGGCATCTGCCTGAGCGAGGAAGCCATAAGCTATATGCTCCGAATCCTGGACAAGGAAAAGGACGCGGCCGAAATCAGCATGCTGAATCAGCATAAGAGAGCGCTGGAGAAGATGGGGCGCAGCGTGACCCCGATCCTCATCCCGCTCAGCGATGCGCCCTTCGAAGCATTGGTCGATCCTGCCGCCCAGATATCCTTCGACCTTGATGGTTCCGGACTCAAGCGCCACTGGGGATGGATCACGCCCAAGGCGGCCTGGCTGGTCTTCGACGGCAAGCAGTCCGGACAGATCACCTCCGGCCTCCAGATGTTCGGCAGCGTGACATTCTGGATCTTCTGGCGCGACGGCTATCAGGCGCTGGGCTCACTCGACGCCAACGGCGACGACATGCTGACGGGGGACGAACTTGCCGGATTGGCTTTGTGGCACGACGCCGACGGCGACGGCGTCAGCGACCTCGGCGAGGTCAGGCCGATCGCTGAGCATGGCATCGACCAACTATCCTGCCGCGGCGAAGCCGCCGGCCCTGGCTTGCGACTCAACCGTCAAGGCGTCCGCTTCAAGGACGGCACGTTCCGTGCAAGTTATGACTGGGACGCCCCGATGAACGCCCCTGCGGCGACCAAATAGGCCGGGCATCTTAGGTTTGCCGAACCGACCGCGCCGACCCACCCTGCCCTCGTGAGCACGCCCTCCCTCGAAGCCCTGAAATCCGTCGCCCTGGCCACGGCCATCGCCGCCGGCGACCTGCTCGCCAAAGGCGCCCAGATGAAGGTCAACGCTTCGACGGATGACGACGTGAAGATGCAGGCCGACGTGGACTCGGAGCATCTGGTCCGCGACCGACTCAAGGCCACGGGGATCCCGGTGATCGGCGAAGAACTCGGCGGCGACGCCTCCCTCTTCGACGGCGACAGCCTCTACTGGGTCGTCGACCCGCTCGACGGCACCTACAACTACCTCCGCCGCCAGCCCTCGACCTGCGTGTCGCTCGGCCTCATGCGCGGCAAGGAACCGGTGCTCGGCGTGATTCATGACTTCACCGCGCGGAAGACCTACCTCGGCGTCGTCGGCGACGGCAGCTATCTCAACGGCGTGCGCATCACGCCCGGCTGGGTCACCGACATCAAGGACGCCTGCATCATGACGGGCTTCCCCGCCGCCGCCGACAAGTCCGGCCCGGCGATGCAGCTCTTCGTGCAGCAGGTCGGCCGCTATAAGAAGATCCGCATGATCGGCTCCGCCGCGCTCGCCCTGGCCTATGTCGGCGAAGGCGTCGCGGACACGTATTATGAATCCGGCACGAACCTCTGGGACGTCGCCGCGGGCCTCGCGATCATCAAGGCCGCCGGCGGACACTATCGTCTGGTGCCGACCGGCAAGCGTCCGCTGAACTACGACCTCTGGGCCTCGGCCCGCGAGGAGTGGACCCGCTGAGCGCCGCCTTAGGCGTGGACAAAAGTCATCGGACGGCTAGGATGGCCGCGTGCTCCTCGCCCTGACCAATCCGATCCAAGAAGCCGTGATCAAGCACGCGGCGGAGAACTACGCCGAGAAGATCCTCGGCCAGGATTACGCCTCGATGGGCTTCTGGGTCGCCCTTGCGATGGTGCTCATCACCCTTCCCTTCCTCGGCCGGCTCGCGGCCCAGCACTTCTTCGGCAAGGACGGCACCCTCTTCGGCATCGGCCTCACGGGCATCCTCTCGGTCGCCCTGACTTTCGCGGCCATCTGCATGGCCGACACGAGCCTCGCAGGCATCGTCCCGAAGTCCGTTGAGGTCCTCGTCATCTCCCTCTGCACCGCCACGGTGGTCCTGCTGGTCACCAGCGCGGCCGCCCAGGTCCTGAGCATGGGCTTCGGCCCTTCCCTCGGACTCCAGCTGATCTTCTGGAACATCGTCTTTCTGGCCCAGCTGGCCACCCGGTTCCTGATGGATTTCTGGAAACACGTCTGAGCACCGTCATGCGAGGGCTTTTTGCCACGCTGTGCTGCGCCTGGGCGGCCTTGGGGGCCGGCGCTGAGCTCAGGCACCCCTCGCTGGCCGGCAAGGTCGTCACGGGCTACCAAGGCTGGTTCCGGGCCGAAGGCGACGCCAGCGGCCTAGGGTGGGTGCATTATGGCCGTGGCCAGGGATTCTCCCCGCAGGCCTACTCGTTCGACATCTGGCCCGACCTGACCGAGTTCACGCCGGAGGAACGCTACCCCTCGCCTTTCAAGTTCGCCGACGGGCGGACCGCGGATCTCTTCAGCAGCGTCCATCCGCTGACGGTCCGCCGGCACTTCCGGTGGATGAAGGACTACGGGATCGACGGCGCGATGCTCCAACGCTTCGCGGTCGGTCTGGGCAAAAGCCGTGGCGCCGACTCCATGGAGATGGTCCTGCGCCATTGCAACGACGCCGCCAACGCCGAAGGCCGCTCGCTGACGGTGATGTACGACCTCAGCGGGCTGCCGCCCGAGAAGTTCCGAACGGTCTCCGAGGACTGGCGCCGGCTCGTCTCCGCCGGCCAGACCAAGCAGCCCTGCGCCCAATTCCATCAAGGCAAACCCTTGGTCGCGCTCTGGGGGCTGGGTTTCAAGGACCGACCGCCGGCGCTCAAGGAATGGACCGCCCTGCTCGCCGACATCAAGTCGACCGGTGCCGCCGTCATGATCGGGATTCCGACCTTCTGGCGGGAGCAAAAGAACGACAGCATCCCCGACCCGGCCTTGCATGACGTCATCCGCTCGGCCGACGTCATCAGCCCATGGGCGGTCGGCCGTTCCGAGAACCCGAAGGGCGCCGCCGCGCTCGCCAAGGAAGTCTGGGCGGCCGACATCGTCTGGTGCCGCGCCAAGCAGAAGACCTACCTGCCGGTGATCTTCCCTGGCTTCAGCTGGAGCAATCTCTCCGCCCTCCGGGGCCAGCGGGCTCCGAAAAACGCAATCCCGCGTCTCGGCGGCCGCTTCCTGTGGTCGCAAGCCGTCGCCGCCCGCGAAGCCGGCGCGAAGAGCGTCTACGTGGCGATGTTCGACGAGGTCGACGAAGGCACGGCGATCATGAAATGCGGCGGACCGCGTCCGGTCGGCAATTTCGTGGACCTCAGCGACGTACCGACGGACCACTATCTCTGGCTCTCAGGTCAGATCGGGCGGATGCTGCGAGGCAGCATCTCGCCCACCCCCGACCTGCCGAAACGCTGAACGTCCTCAGCCGGTGGCCTGGAGGCCGGCGGCGATGGCGTTCAACGAGAGGAGCATCTGCGGCAGCAGCGCGTCGGCTTCCTTGCGGTCGCCGTCGGCCACCTTCTTGCGCCAATCCTTGAGCAAGGCGACCTGCTGTTCGTGCAGGAGGTCGATCGCGGATTCGCGGAGGGCGATGACCTTGCGCAGACGCGGGCGGCCTTCGCTCAGCTTCGAGCCGGAGAGTTCGTCGAGCATCTTGCGGGCGAGGTTATGCTCCGCGAGGATGCGGTTGAGGAATAGGCTGCGCAGCTTCTTGTCGGTCACGAGTCCGCCGTAGAGCTTCATCATGCTGCGGTTGGACGCCAGGACGCTGGTGGAGGCGTTCTTGAGCATATAGCGCAGGGGCGGCCAGTCGTCGAAGTTCTTACGGATGACTTCGAAGCTCTTCGGGTCTTCTTCCTTGAGTCGGGCCAGTGCGGAGCCGACACCATACCAGCCGGAGAGATAGAAGCGGGCTTGGCTCCAGGCGAAGACCCACGGGATGGCGCGCAAGTCTTCCAGCGAAGCGGCGCCGGTGCGGCGGGACGGTCGGGAGCCGATACGGCTGGCCTCGATGACGTCGATGGGGGTCGCCTGCCGGAAGAACTCGATGAAGCGCGGCGTATGGATGAGCTCCTGGTAGGCCTCGCGGGAGAACTCGGCGAGACGGTCCATGACCTTGGCCTGCGCGGCTTCGCTGCGGACGGCGACGTCATGCAGGAAGGTGTTCTGCGTCACGCCGGCGGTCAGCAGTTCGAGGTTGTTCACCGCGGTGATGTGGTTCGCGTACTTCTGGGTGATGCTCTCCCCCTGCTCGGTGACGCGCATCTCGCCTTGGATCGAACCCTGCGGCAAGGCGTCGATGAAACGGTGCGTCGGGCCGGCGCCGCGGGAGATGGTGCCGCCACGGCCGTGGAAGAAGACGATGCGGACGCCGTGCTTCTCGCCGACGGCGGCGAGGTTCTGCTGGGCGCGGTAGAGGTTCCAGAGCGAGGCGAGGATACCGCCGTCCTTGTTGGAGTCGGAGTAGCCGATCATCACCTGCTGCGTCAGGCCGTCGGTCAGACCGGCGTCGCGGCGAGCCTTCAGAGTGCGCTGGGTCATCGGGTGCGAGAGGAACGCATCCATGATGCCGGTGCTGCGCTCGAGGTCGCCGATGGTCTCGAAGAGCGGGACGACGGGGAGCAGGCAGTAGGCGTCGTCCGAACCGCCGGCGGTCAGGCCGGCCTCGCGGGCGAGGAGATAGACGGACAGGAGGTCGGAGACGGAGCGGGTCATGCTCACGATCAACGAACCGAGGCCCGCGGCGCCGTACTGGTCGATGTGCGTGACCAAGGCGCGATGACAGGCGACCACGGCGTCCGCCTCCGGACCGATGCTGGCCTGCTCACGGAGGAAAGGACGCGTGGAACGCAGTTCGGAATCAAGGAAACCAAGGCGACGGGATTCGTCCCACTGGGAGAAATTGGCGTCGTCCTGGCCGGTGGCGGCGAGGAGCTGGCCGATGGCCTTGTCGTGGAACGCGCTGTTCTGGCGGATGTCCAGGATCGCCATGTGGAAACCGAAGGTCCGCAGGAAACGCAGCAGCGGATCGAGCTCGGCCCGGGCGATGCGTCCGGCGCCGACTTCGATCAACGTCTCGCGCAGGAACAGGAGGTCCGCGATGACGCCTTCCGGGGTGCGATGCTGGCCGTGGCCGAGTTCGCCGACCGGATTGGGCAGGCGAAGGTGGATGAGGTTGACGTACTGACGCCAGGTCTCGCCGACGTTACGCTTGAGCGCGGCCTCGCCGGCTTCGCCATGGGCGGCGGCGTGCTTCTCGACCTGACGGATGAAGACGGGGGGCGGCGACTGGAGATGATCCCCGAGGGACAGGCGCTGACCGAGGGTCTCGAGCCGCTCATTGCAGATCGCGATGGCGGTGGAGCGGAAGAGATTGAGGGCGCGGGTGGTGACTTCGGCCGTGACGAGCGGGTGGCCGTCGCGGTCGCCACCGACCCAGGTGCCGAGGACGATCTGGGGCAACGAATCCGGGTGCTCCACGCGGGCGGGATCGAAGCCGGCCTCTTCCCAGGCCTGACGAAGGCGCAGGTCCATGCTGACCACGGCATCAGGGAAGACCTTGGAGAGGAAGTAATTGATGTTCCGGAGCTCCGACTGGACGTCGGGCTTCTGATGGTAGAATTCGCCGGTGCGCCAGAGACGCTCAAGCGCGACCTTGATCTCCTCGCGGATCGCACGCTGCTCGGCGGCGGTCCACATGTTGTTCTCGCGACGGACGAGGAGCTTGTAGATCTCGCGGTGGATCTCGAGGACGGTGGCGCGCTTGGCTTCCGTCGGGTGCGCGGTGAGCACGGGCTCGACGCGCATGCGGTTGAGGCGCTTGGCGATCTGCTTGTCGGTCAGGCCGGCGTCGACGAGGGCGCGGAGCGCGCGGCCCCACGAACCCGGGTCGGAGGCGAGGCCATGCTTGTCTTCGCGCAGACGCTTGGACTGGGCCGAGGCGTTCTCCTCGACCATGTTCAGGAGCTGGAAGGCGATCGAGTAGGCCTGGACGCCGCGGTAGGAGAAGAGCTGCACCCCGCGCAGCTTGCGCTTGCCCATCCACGGCAAGGTGCCGGCGAGATCCTTGTGGTCGAGTTGCTCGAGCACCTCGACGAAACACGTCATCATGAAGTCGAGGTCCTTGTCGACTTTCTTAAGCCCGCGGGCGAGGTCGTTGCTGATGGCCATGCGACGAGAGTCGTAGCACGGGGGTCCGAAAACCCGCAACCGCAAACCCCCTCGGCTTGCTTCTCCGCCCGACCACCGTTTGATGGAAACTCGCCATGGCGGACTCTCGGCTCACCCTCCCCGACCTCTGGCAGCAGGACGCCCTCCGCGCCCTGCGGCAAGGCGAGGACGTCGTCATCCAAGCCCCGACGGGCGCCGGCAAGACCTACGTCTTCGAACTGCTCATCCGCGGCGGCCATCGCGGCCAAGCCGTCTACACGGTGCCGACCCGGGCCTTGGCCAATGATAAGCGGGCCGAATGGCTCGCCCTCGGCTGGGACGTAGGCATCGCGACCGGGGACGTCAGCGCCAACCTCGGCGCCCCGGTCATCGTGGCCACCCTCGAGACCCAGCGCCATCGGTTCCTCGAAGGCCGCCACCCGGACCTGCTGGTGGTCGATGAGTACCAGATGCTCGCCGACGCCCGTCGCGGGGCGGCCTACGAGACCGTCCTGGCCATCGCCCCACCCTCCACCCAGCTCCTGCTCCTCAGCGGCAGCGTCTCCAACCCCAAGGCCGTGGCCGAATGGCTCCGCAGCCGCGGCCGCAAGGTCACGCTGATCGAGGAGCACACCCGGCCGATCCCGCTCGAGGAGATCTCCCTCGACGCCTTGGAGACCCGCGAGCCCGCCGGCATCAAAGGCCATATCGCCCGCGCGGTCATCCGGGCCGTCCTGGCCGACCTTGGTCCGATCCTGGTCTTCGCCCCCCGCCGCCGTGCCGCCGAGCAGATCGCTCGGGACATCGCGGCCGGCCTGCCCTTGGGCAACGGCCCCCAACTCTCACCTAGCCAGCGCAACCTCGCGGGCGATGACCTCAACCGGCTCCTCCGCCAAGGGGTCGGGCTCCATCACAGCGGGCTCACTTTCGAACAGCGGACCGAACTCATCGAACCTTGGGCCAAGGCGGGCAAGTTGAGCGTAGTCGTGGCCACGACCGGACTGGCCTCAGGCATCAACTTCTCGCTCCGCTCGGTGCTGGTCACCGACCGGCGTTACGCGGCCGATCACGCCGAGCGGGAAATCCGCCCCGACGAACTCCTGCAGATGTTCGGCCGCGCCGGCCGTCGCGGACTGGACGACCGCGGGTTCGCGCTCTGGACCGGCGACAGCCCCCGCCTCGGCGAAGCCAAGCCGCTCCAGCTCAAACGCAGCGAGGCGCTCGACTGGCCGGCGTTCCTCTCGGTGATGCGCCGCGCCGACGACCCGAAGTCCGCCGCCCAATCCCTCGCCGCCGCCCTCTTCACCCGTGAGCCGATCGACCTCGCGCTGGATCGCTTGGACGATGACGCCACGCCGAGCGACGTCCCGGAACCGGTCGCCGGCGCGACCCGACAGATCCACGAGATCCTAGGACGCAACGGTACGTGGCAACGCGAACGCCCGACGCACATGGTCCCGCTATCGCAGGCCCTTATCTACGTGAAGGAAGTCTGGTATCCGGCGCTGTCCAAGCCCGACTCCCTGCGCGCCCTCGCCTACGGGACGCCCTGCAAACTCGAGACGGGTGGCGAAGTCCGCTATGGGCGCACCATCACGCTGGCGCACTTCCCCAAGGAGACCGGCGCCTCGCAGCTCACGCCGGCGGACTGGCTGCTCAAGGCGCTTCGCAAACAGGAGAACGGCCGCAGCCGGCCGCGCACGTGGAAACTGGAACTCCTCGAAAAAGAGATTCTGCCCTTGCTCCCGCTGCTCACCCAAGGGGGCGTCGCCTACGGCGGCCTCTTCCTCGGCCGCGACAGCGTCCAAGTGAAGCTGGATTACTCGCGCGCCGACGTCCGGGTCTGGCCCGACGCCGACAACCACCCGCTCATCAACCCGCCGCGCCGTTCCGTCGCGAAGCAGGACATCAATCTCCGCGAAGTCCTCGGCGGCGGCACGCTGCACACCGCCCGCGCCGGCCGGCTCTGGAAGAAACTCGGCCTCATCGACGCCGCCGGCCGGCCGACCGACCGCGGCCACGTCGCCTCCCTGTTCCAACACGGCGAAGGCCTCGCCGTCGCCGCGGCGCTCGAGGATCACGCTTACGACGCCCACGCGCTCGCCTGGGATCTCGCCGAACTGCGGGCCGGCGAACGCGTGGCCTCCGCGGGCCGTAATTCCAGCCGCCTCGGGGCCTGCTGCCGCCTGACCTATAAGTCTCTTACCGCCGAAGGCTACCTGCGGGAAGGCCTGCCGGTCGGCTTCGGCGAAGGCTGCGCCGAGGCCCTCAAAGGCTTCGCCCTGCATGGCAAGATCCCGCCGGTCGACGCCGACGGCCAAGGCCCCGGTCAAGGTGACCTGGAACGCGCCGTCCTCGAATGGCGGAGCACGCTGCAGCTCATCGCCCACGGGCCGGCTCACCCTTCACATCGGTGGCAGCGGCTGCGCGTGGCGGCCCAGGACGTCCTCGGCAGAATCGTCGGGACGACGCCGGCGAAGCGCTGAGGCTTACTTGCCGGTGATGGCCTTCGCGGCCGCCTTGGCCATCTCGCCGGCGCCCGCGGTGTTCGGATGCACGCGATCGGGCAGCATCTCCGGAAACTTCTCGAGCGCCGCATGCATGTCGATCACGCCGCAGCCGAGTTCCTTGGCCAGCGCGTCGACGCGCGGGATCTCCTTCTGGACGTTCTCTTCGTTGATGCCGTAGTTGCCCTTGCCGGGGACCGGCACCGGACGGCAGACGAACACCTTCGGCCGGGACTTCAGCGACTGGAAAGACTTCACGAGTTCGCGGTAGTCGGCGTCGAACTCCGCCTCATGCTTCCAGTTCTGCGGCTTGGTGTCGTTGGTGCCGAGCATGATGATCACGATCGCCGGTTCCATCGCGAGGGCGTCCTTGTATTTGTTCTCCTTCCAATAAGGAAAGTCGCCCTTCTTCAGGAGCGTGCGGCCGCTGACGCCGAAGTTGCCGACCTGATAGCCCTCGCCGAGCAGGGCCTGCAGCTGGGCCGGGTAGGACTTACCCTTCTGGGCGCCGGAGCCCTGGGTGA
>Ga0222712_10002836_pt1 | contig 19423 bp, 19 predicted proteins | sample C33_657DmetaG_FD_165043 | JGI IMG/M metagenome (GOLD analysis project Ga0222712, IMG submission 165043) | Estuarine water microbial communities from San Francisco Bay, California, United States - C33_657D | ecosystem: Environmental > Aquatic > Marine > Unclassified | place: USA: California... | reverse complement strand
CGAGGGTTTCTCCGCCCTCGGCACGGTCCACGACCTGGCCGGCAATGTCGCCATGGCCGGCGCCTTCCTCATCCTGCTGGCCTTCGTGCCGCTGGTCAACCGGCTGGGCAAGCTGCGAGCCTGATGCGCGTCCTCCACCTGACGCCCGAGCTGGCCCCGTGGTCGAAGTCCGGAGGGTTGGGCGATGCCGCCGCCGCCCTGGCCAAGGCCCTCGCCCTTGGCGGTCACGATGTCCGGGTCGTCACGCCCCTGCACGGATCCATTCCCGGTCGCGAGGCCCTGCCCTGCCACCGCGAGCGGCTCGACGTCGGGGTGCGCCCCGCCGATGCCTGCCGGGTCCGCCGCGCCGCCGGCTCCCATGGGTTCGCGGCGCTCTTCATCGAGCACGACGCGTTCTTCGGCGGACGCGAGATTTACGGCGACCCGGGATCGGCCGGGCGTCGCGCCGCGTTCCTCGCGCGCGCGGGCCTGGATCTCTGCCTGGCCGACGGCTGGATTCCCGACGTGGTCCATTGCCACGACTGGACGGTCGCCCTGGCTCCGGTCCTGCTCAACACCGTCCTGCGGGAATCGCCGATCGGCGCGGCGGCCAGCGTGCTGACCATCCACAACCTCCAGCACCAGGGACTCCATGGGAAGGACATCGCGGATTATCTGGGTCTTCCCGAATGGGTCGTCACCCCCGACAACCTGGAATGCCTCGGCGGCATCAACTTCCTCAAGGGCGGCCTCTACCACGCCACCCGCCTGACCACGGTCAGCCCCACCTACGCCCGGGAAATCGCCGGTCCCGCCCATGGGTTCGGCCTGGACCCGGTCATCCGTCACCGACAGGCGGACCTGGAGGGCATCCTCAACGGGGTCGATGCCGACGACTGGAATCCCGCCCGCGACGCCCATCTCGCCGCCCGCTACTCGGCATCCGACCTCTCGGGCAAGGCGTCCTGCAAGGCCGCGCTGCAAGGGGAGCTGGGTCTCGAGCGGGATCCCGGCATCCCGCTCATCGGCGTGGTGGCCCGCCTTTGGGAGCAGAAAGGTCTCGACCTGGCCCTGGAGCCGCTCCGAACCCGCATTCGGGCCGGCCAACTGCAGCTGGCCCTGCTCGGGAGCGGCGACTCCGCGCTCGAGCAGGCCTATCTCGCGCTCGCCTCAGCCCATCCCGGCGGCGCCGCGGTGCGGATCGGCTACGACAACCGTCTGGCGCACCGGATCGAGGCCGGGGCCGACTTCTTCCTCATGCCCAGCCGTTTCGAGCCCTGCGGGCTCAACCAGCTCTACTCCATGGCCTACGGCACCCTGCCCATTGTCCGCCGCACCGGCGGCCTGGCCGACACGGTCGATCCCTGGACGCCGGGGGCGCCCGACGCCACCGGCATCGTCTTCGAGCACGCCGACAGCGCCGCCATCGCCTGGGCGCTCGGCCAGGCCCTTGAGCTGCGCCATCGCCATCCCCGCGAGCTCGAGGCCATGCGAGCCCGCGCGATGCGCCGGGAATTCCCCTGGTCGCGGGCCGCCGATCGCTACGCCCTCTGCTACGCCGAGGCTGTGCGCCAGCGCCGAGGGGCTTTCGCCCCTGACAAGACGGACGCCCCGACCCCCGGCTCGCCGACCAAGACTCGCAAGGCCCCCGCCAAGGCCGCTCGGAAGGCTTGATTCGGCGGCGAAGACCGTTTTTGAAACCCGCATCCGAGCATCCGACCATGGCCTCCGACTCCGATCGCTTCCTCCTGCCCCGCCCCTCCCCGCAACCCAGTCCGCTGCAGGACCTCGCCTACAAGGTCACCGGCTGCGCCATCACCGTTCTCAACGCCATCGGGCCCGGGCTCGACCTGTCCGTCTATCGCAAGGCGATGCTGATCGAGCTCAAGAAGCAGGGTCTGAAGGTCGAGGCCGGGCGCGAGCTTGAGTTCGCCTATGAGGGCAAGGTGGTCGGCAAGGCCGAGGTCGGGCCTGTGGTCGAGGGCCAGATTCTGGTCGACCTCCGGTCCCACGAGCGCTTCCTGGACACCGATTTCTCCGAGAACATCGCCTACCTCAAGTCCAGCAAGCTGGCCATGGCCCTGATGCTCAACTTCCGCTTCGGCAAGCTGCAGTGGAAGAAAATCGCCTTCGACCCCGCCCGCTGAGCCGATTTTTGGGCAGGACCAGGCCCGACCTTGGCGGATTGAGCGCAAGGACCCCCTCCGCCGCAGCTTGGCACAGGGGGTGTTATAGGACAGGTGCCATGAAGCACACCATCCACACCCTCCCCATCCTCCTCGCCGCCTCGGCCCTTGCCCAGACGGCACCTGCGCCCGCTCCGGCCAAGTCGGCGTGGACGCAGACCCACAACCTGGCCCTCGCCACGGACTACATCTTCCGCGGCGTCACCCAGATCGGCGGCGATGGCATCGCCTTCTCCGGGGGCACCGATGTGAGCCACACCTCCGGGTTCTCCGCCGGCATCTGGGCGGCCAACCAGACCTGGACGCCCGACGTCGGCTCCGGTCTCGAGGTTGATGTCTACGCGGGCTACACCGCCAGCCTCGGCGACCTCGCCGTGTCCCTCGGCGTGATCAGCTACCACTACCAGGGATACAATGCGGCCAACACGACCGAGGCCAGCCTCGGGCTCGCGGCCCACGGCCTCTCGGTGAAGTATTCCAGCTCCCTGACCGACTACTTCGACTTCGTCGACTCCTCCGGCGTCGGGTACCTCGATGTCAGCTATTCGGTCACCGCCAGCGACCTCACCCTCGGCCTTCACTACGGGGCGACCTTCGGCGAGGGCTCCCAGGAATCCTACAACGACTACAAGGTCTCGCTCTCGTATCCCCTCGGCGGCTACACCGCGACGCTCGCCTACACCGACACCGACGGCTTCGACTCCATCGAGGAGTCGGACGAGCTGGTCTTCTCCCTGTCCCGCACCTTCTAAGGTCGGCAGGGGCTCATAGCACCGGGGGCGCGTCCGCGAGGGCGCGCCCCCTTTCGCTTGCGCTAGTCGCCCGAGAGTTCCGAAAGGCGGGCCCCGAGACGCTCGCAGGCGATGCCGGTCTCCTCGCTGACAAGCTGGCCGGCGGCCTCGAGGGTCAGGTCCACCCTCGAGAAGGGGACGGGAAGGGCGAAACGGTCCCAGCTTCGCAGCCTCCAGGCTGAATGGTAGCGGATGCCGAGAAGCATCAGCGGGCGACCCGTCAGCCGGGCCAGCTGCAAGGCCCCCGGCTTGAATTCCCGGCGAGGCCCCTTGGGGCCGTCCGGGGTTATGCCCGCATGGCCGCCCGACCGCACCGCCCTCGCCAGCGCGATGAGCGCCTCCGTGCCCCTGCCTGAGCTGGAACCCCGCGCGCAGCGGATGCCCATCAGGGAGTAGAAGGCGGTGAGCCAGCCGCCGTCCTTGCTCGCGCTGACCAGGGCGTAGCTTGGGCGTCGAAGAAAGCGCTGGGTCACCACGGGGACGAAGAACAGCCGGTCATGCCACAGGACGAGGATCGAGGGCCCGCCGTGCAGCTCCTCGACCTCGCGGAAGCCCTTGGCGGCGGCGACCCTGAGGGTGGCCAGCCAAAGGCGGAGGACGAGGGCCAAGGGGGCGACCCATAGCCAGTGCCACCAGCGGACCGTCCGGGGGTGGCTGGTGGCTGACGGTTCCGTCATGGGAGGAGAGACGCAGAAGACGCGGGCTTTTTCAAGCCCGCGACGGGAGCCCCAGGGCGGCGCGAACGGCGGGCCGGGCCATCAGGTGCCGGAAGGAGGCGGCGAACAGTCCCGGCTGGGCCCGCGACCAGGCGTCGGCCTCCGCCGGCGTGCGCCACAGGAGCGCGTCGACCTCCGGGGCGTGGATCCGGAACGGGCGGTCGCCGCGCAGCAGGAAGACCTCGACGAACTCGTGGCCAGTCCCGGGATGGGCCGGAACGGCGTCGACGCGCGCCAGCATCGCGGGCGCGACCTCGACGCCGTTCTCCTCCCGGAGCTCGCGGACCATGGCGGGCAGGTAATCCTCCCCGGCGTCGAGATGCCCGGCGCAGGACGTGCTGATCAGGCCCGGGCAGGAATCCTTGCGGTAGGAGCGGCGCTGCAGGCACAGCCTGCCGTCGTCGCGCAGCCAGAGCAGGTGGGCCGCCCGGTGCAGCAGCCCCCTGGCGTGGATGACGGAGCGGCGCTCCCGCCCGACGACGCGGTTGGATGCGTCGACCACGTCGAAGACCTCGTCGGGACTCTGCGCCTGCCAGGTCATCGCCCCAGGTCCATCAGGCGCGACCAGGTTCGCGTGAGCTCGCGGTCGTGACGCCGCCAGTCCGGATCCCATGCCCCGAGCTGCGACCAGAATCGGTCGGAGTGGTCCATGTGGCGCCGATGGGCGAGCTCGTGGAGGATGACGTGGTCGTGGATGGCCGGCGGCAGCAGCACCAGGCGCCAGTTGAGCGAGAGCGCGCCGGCCGAGGAGCACGAGCCCCAGCGCGTGCTCTGGTCCCGCACCGAGACCTCGGCCACGGCCACGCCCACGCGCCGGGCAAGCCGCTCCGTCGCCCGGCGGAGCGACTCGCCGGCGAGGCCGCGCACGGCGCGCCGCAGCCCTCCCTCGGGGTCGGACTCCGGATAAGCCAGGCTTACCCGGTCGGCGGCGAGCAGGCGGTGCCCCGCCCTGCCGGCCGGCGCCAGCTCGACGTCCGCCCAGCGGTCGTCGACCGTGAGGGACGGGAATTCGGCGAGATGGCGGCCGAGCGAGCCTTGCGCCGGGCGGGCCCGGCCCAGGGCGCGACCGAGCCAGGCGAGGTTGTCGCGGAGGAAAACCTCGGCGGCGTCGAGCGAGGCGCCGAGGGGGAGGGTGAGCTCGACCCGCGGCCCCGGCCTGACGACGAGGCGGACGCGCGCCGCCTTCTCGGATCGCCGCGGCCAAACGGGGACCTCGCGGCCATCCACGCGCACGAGCAGGGGGGCCGGGCCGCGGGGCGACGTCATCGCGCGGCGGCGGCCTCGGCGTGATCCCTCACCCGGAGGGTGTGCCGGCGAAGGGCGGAGTCGGGGTCGACCCCCGCCTCGCGGCAGGCGGCGACCAGCTCGAACAGGCGGTGCCCCGCCTCCTCCTCGCCCAGCCCGGAGGCGCGCCGGGCGACCTCGGCGGCGTCGACGTGCGGCCCGGCGTCCAGGCCCTTCCTGGACACCTGCTTCCAGGTCTCGCGGGCGACCAGCAGCGCGTTGAGCGAGCGGGGAAGGTCCTTGAAGACCGAGGGGCGCGCCGCCCCTTTCTCGGCCAGCTTGATCTGGTCCCACTGGCGGATGACCGCCTCGGGATCGCCGAGCCTCGCGCCGTCGCCGAAGACGTGGGGGTGGCGCCGCACCATCTTCTCGTTCACCTCGCGGGCCAGGTCCTCGAAGGTGAACCGGCCGGACTCGGACGCCATCTGGGCGTGGAGGACGACATGGAAGAGCAGGTCGCCGAGCTCCTCCCGCAGGTTGGCCGCGTCGTCGCGGTCGATGGCCTCGAGCACCTCGGCGACCTCCTCGACCAGGCAGTCGCAGAGCGTGCGGTGGGTCTGGACGCGGTCCCAGGGACAGCCGTCGGGCGCCCTGAGGCGCGCGGTCGTGGCGATGAGGTCGTCGATGGCGGCCATGCGCCACCCTCGGTCGGCGGCGGCGGGGAGTCAAAACGATTGCCAGCCGAGCCCGCCGGGGGCTAGCAAGGGTCCGTGGACAAGCTCGCGGAAATCATGGCCTGGAAGCGCCTTGAGCTCGCCGACCGGCTGCGCCCGGTGCCGGACGCCGAGCTGGCCGCGGCGGCCTCCCGCCGCCGCCCCCGCGGGCCCGGCTTCGCCGAGGCGCTCCGCCGCCCCGACGGGCTTTGCGTCATCGCCGAGGTCAAGCGAGCCAGCCCCAGCGCGGGCCCGATCCGGGCCGGCATCGACGCGGTCGCCCAGGCCAAGGCCTACGCCGACGCCGGCGCCGACGCCCTGTCGGTCCTGACCGACGCCCGTTATTTTGGCGGCGAGCTGCGCGACCTCGAGCGCGTCGTGGCCGATCAGGCCCTTCGCCCCAGCCCCGTGCCCGCCATCCGCAAGGACTTCATGGTCCACCGCATCCAGGTGCTTGAGGCGGTCGAGGCCGGGGCCCGCTGCATCCTCCTCATCGTGAAGGCCCTCGACGATGGCCGGATCCGCGACCTGCACGAGGCCGCGCAGGCCGCCGGCCTCGACGCGCTCTTCGAGGTCCATGACGAGGACGAGCTGGCCCGCGCGCTCGCCCACCGGGCCCGCCTCATCGGGGTCAACAACCGGAACCTGTCGACCTTCGCCATCAACCTCGCGTTCTCCGAGCGCGTCATTCCCCGCATGCCCCCCGAGGTCGTCAAGGTGGCCGAGAGCGGGATCCGCACCGCCGCCGACGCCGCCCGCATGCGCGCGGCCGGCGCCGACGCCCTCCTGGTCGGCGAGTCCCTCATGCGCGCCGCCGACCCAGGGGCTCTCCTGCGCGAGCTGCGCGCCGCATGACCGAGGGCCCCCTCACCCTCGCCGCGACCCGCGAGCTCCTCGCCAGGCTTGGCCACGACCCCCGGCGCTGGCTCGGGCAGAACTTCCTCGTCGACCCCAACATCGTCCGCAAGTCGGTCGAGCTCGGCCAGGTGGCCGCCGGCGACCGCGTGGGCGAGATCGGTCCGGGCCTCGGAACCCTCACCGGCGCCCTGCTGGCCACCGGGGCAAGCGTGTGGGCGGTTGAGAAGGACACCTCGCTCGCCGCCCACCTGCGGCGAACCCATGGCGACAATCCCGCCTTTCACCTCACCGAGGGCGACGCCATGGAGGCGCCCCTGGCCGGCATCCCCGACCCCGGGGCCGGGTTCAAGGTGGTCGCCAACCTCCCCTACGCCATCTCCTCGCCCTGGATGGAGTCCGTCTGCCTCGGCCCCCATCCCGATCGCCTCGTGCTCATGCTCCAACGCGAGGCGGCGGAGCGGCTGACCGCCGAGGTGGGGACGGGGCATTGGTCCGCGCTGACCATCCAGGTCGACCTCGCCTTCGAGAGGGTAGGCATCCATCCCGTTCCCCCGCGGTGCTTCCACCCCGCCCCCAAGGTCGACTCCTGCCTGCTCGTGCTGCAGCGGCGTGCCGACGCCGCTCGCCTTTCCCCCAAGGCCCGCCAGGTCGCCCGCGCCCTCTTCACCCAGCGTCGCAAGCAGGTTGGCTCATCGGCGCGAAAACTCTTTCCCGACGACCCTCGCGTGGCCGAATGGGTCAGCCACCTGGCCCGCCACGGCCTGGGCAGCCATGTCCGGCCCGAGGCCATTCCCTCCGCGGCCTGGCGCGACCTTTCCTGAAACTCCCTCCCGGAAGGGGGGTTGTACGTGGGCACACCCATGATCACCCGAATCCTGCTCCTCACCCTGGCCACCTCGGTGGCCGCCCTCAACGCCGAGGAAAAGCCCCAAGGCGAAGCCCCCAAGCGCGAGCGCCGCGGCCCCGGCGGCCCCGGCGGTCCCGGCGAGCACTTCGGAAAGGGCCTCGAAGGCGTCCTGACCAAGGAAGAGGCCGAGAAGGTCAAGGCCGCCCTTGAGGCGACCAAGGACGCCCCCGCGGTCGTCCAGGCTCGCGATGCCGTCAAGGCCGCGATGAAGGCCGCCAAGGAGGCCAAGGAAGCCGGCAAGACCCCCGAGGAAATGGAGCCCCTGATCAAGGCTGCGCGCGAAGCCGGCAAGGCCGCCCGCGAGGCGCACGTCGCCGCCGCCGTCGCCACCGACGCCTCCCTGCAGGCCCTCTTCGACAAGATGAAGGCCGCCCGCGAGAAGGGCGGCGAGGGCGCCCCCAAGGGCCCTCGTCCCGAGCGCAAGAAGCCCCAGGGCGAGCCCAAGAAGGAAGCCTAATCCTTCCGAGCACCTCCCCGGACCCCGCCCGATGGCGGGGTCTTTTTTTGCTTCGGCTTGTGGAGGCGCGCCGGCGGCGCTAGATCTTTCCCCATGCCCCTGGCCTCTCTCACCGCCCTCCTCATCGCCCTTCTTCCCCTTTGCCAGGCCGAGACCGCACCCGGTACGCAGCCTGCCAAGCCCGCCTCGGCGCCGTCGGCGCCCCAGGGACCGGCCAAGGAGGCTGGCGGCGAGCTCACCGCCGATGAGCAACGGCTGCTGCGCGGCGCCCGGGCGAAGGCCAACAAGGTCCCCGAGATCGCCGCCGCCCTCAAGGCCGAGAACGAGGCCTACCGCGTGGCGAGGGAGGCCAAGGACGCCAAGAAGCCGAAGCCCGAGGTCGACGGCCTCTATGCCAAGGCGAGGGAGCTGCGCGCGGCCCGCGAGGCGAGGCGCGACGCCGCCATCCTCGCCGCCAGCCCCGAGCTCAAGTCCCTGGTCGAGAAGGCGGCCGCGCGCGCCAAGTCCCCGCCCGCCGCCTCGCCCTCAACGCAAGCGCCCGCGACCAAGGGCGGCGAGACCAAGGACGACGCCGACAAGGACGCCTGATCAGGTCCGGCGGCGGAGGACCAGCACGATGTCGGGCGAGCTCAGGTCAAGCGACCGCGTCTCGCCGATGCGGTAGTTGAAGTCATGGCAGGCGACGAGCTCAAGCTCGGGCGCCTTGCGCAGCAGCGACCGTATCTGGCCAGGCCCGTAGGTGCGAAACGTCCACTCGGTTTCCGTGACCCAGCGGCGGCCGCCCTCCCGGATGCGCATGCGCGTCCGCATCGCCTCCGTCCGCGCCCGTCGGTCGGCCGGCGCCGACCAGGTGTCGCTGACGACGTGGGTGCGCCCCCTGCGTGCCTCCCAGCGCTCATGGTCCGGCGGGTTGCTGGCATAGTCGGTCAGGTGAAGCCCGAGCGCATACAGGCCTCCCGGCCGCAGGGCTGCGGCGATCTTCCGCAGGTGGCGTGCCGCGCCGGCCTCGTCGGGGAGGTACTTGAAGGTGCTGACAAGGCAGTGCGCCAGGTCGAAGCCCGTCGCGCCGGCGGGGAGCCGGAACGAGCCAAGGTCGTCCTGCCAGAGCCGGGCGGTCAGTCCGCGGCGGCGCAGCTTTTCCCGGGCGTAGGCAAGCTGTCGGGGGTTGAGGTCGAAGCCCCAGACGCGATGGCCGCGGCGGGCGAGCGACGCAACCAGCCGACCCGAGCCGCAGGCGGGCTCGAGGATGCGGCGCGGTCCCCGGGCGGGTGGTCCGTGGCGCCGCAGCAGGGCCTCGAGGAAGCGGGTCTCGGGCGCGGTGTAGTCCGCGTACACCATGTCGTAGTGGCGCGGGCTGTCGTACCAGGCGGTCGACGAGCGCAGCGGGTGGTCGCCGGGGCTGTCGCTCACTTATAGAGCTCGCCCCCGCCCTCGCGGAACTCGCGCGCCTTGGCCTCCATGCCCTCGCGCAGGACCTCGTCGGCCCCGACGCCCTTCTCCTCCGCCATCCGGCGGATGTCGTCCGTGATGCGCATCGAGCAGAAGCTGGGGCCGCACATCGAGCAGAAGTGGGCGGTCTTGGCGCCCTCCTGGGGCAGGGTCTCGTCGTGGTACTCCTGGGCGCGTTCGGGATCGAGCGAGAGCGCGAACTGGTCGGCCCAGCGGAACTCGAACCGAGCCTTGGACAGGGCGTTGTCCCGCACCTGGGCCGCGGGATGGCCCTTGGCGAGGTCGGCCGCGTGGGCCGCGATCTTGTAGGCGATGACGCCTTCCCGGACATCGTCCCGGTCGGGAAGCCCGAGGTGCTCCTTGGGCGTGACATAGCAGAGCATGGCGGTGCCGTACCAGCCGATCATGGCCGCGCCGATGGCCGAGGTGATGTGGTCGTAGCCGGGGGCGATGTCGGTGGTCAGCGGGCCGAGCGTGTAGAAAGGAGCCTCGTGGCACCACTCCAGCTGCCTGTCCATGTTCTCCTTGATCAGGTGCATGGGCACGTGGCCCGGACCCTCGTTCATCACCTGAACCCCCCGCTCCCAGGCGCGGGTCGTGAGCTCGCCCTGGCATTTCAGCTCGGCGAACTGGGCCTCGTCGTTCGCGTCGGCGATGGAGCCGGGCCGAAGGCCGTCGCCGATGGAGAAGCTGACGTCGTAGGCGGCCATCAGGTCGCAGATCTCGTCCCAGCGCTCGTAGAGGAAGTTCTCCCTGTGGTGGTGCAGGCACCACTTGGCCATGATGGAGCCGCCGCGCGAGACGATGCCGGTGACGCGGCGGGCGGTCATCGGGATGTAGGCCAGGCGGACGCCGGCGTGGATGGTGAAGTAGTCCACCCCCTGCTCCGCCTGCTCGACGAGCGTGTCGCGGAAGATCTCCCAGGTCAGGGCCTCGGCCCGGCCGCCGACCTTCTCCAGCGCCTGGTAGATGGGCACGGTGCCCACCGGCACGGGGCAGTTGCGGAGGATCCACTCCCGCGTCTGGTGGATGTTCTTGCCGGTGGAAAGGTCCATCAGCGTGTCGCCGCCCCAGCGGACGGACCAGCGCATCTTCTCGACCTCCTCCTCGATGGACGAGGCCACGGCGGAGTTGCCGATGTTCGTGTTGATCTTCACCAGGAAGTTCCGGCCGATGACCATCGGCTCGAGCTCGGGGTGGTTGATGTTCGCGGGCAGGATGGCGCGGCCGCGCGCGATCTCGTCGCGGACGAACTCCGGGGTGATCTCGCGCGGGATGGCGGCGCCGAAGGATTGGCCGGGGTGCTGGAAACCGGCGGCGTCGCGGCGGCCGGCCTCGGCCGCCTCGCGCAGGCGCAGGTTCTCGCGGATGGCGACGAACTCCATCTCGGGAGTGACGATGCCGCGGCGGGCGTAGGCCAGCTGGGTCGGGCGCGCGCCCGGCTTGCCGCGCAGCACCTGCCGCCCGGCCCGGTCGAAGTGGACGAGGCGGTTGCGGCTCGTCGCGCGGGCGGCGCCCTCGGCGTGGGTGGCGGAGAGGTAGCCGTCGTCCATCGGCTGCGGCGCCCGGCCCTCGATGACCTCGGTGTCGCCGCGCTCGCGGATCCAGGCGGCGCGGAGGGCGGGCAGGCCCTGCTCGACGTCGCCGTGGAAGGCCGGGTCGCCCCAGGCGCCCGAGGTGTCGTAGACGCGCACCGGGGCGTTGGGGACCGTTGCGCCGTCGTGGCGCCGGGTCGGATCGAGGCTGATCTCGCGCATCGGCACCCGCAGGTCGGGTCGCGATCCCGGCGCGTAGACGCGGCGGGACTTGGGGAAGGAGGTTGGCTGCTTGTCGTTGACCATGGAGGGGTTCGGCAACGACCTGAGGCGGCCTACGGGAGGCGGGCACAACTTCCTACGGCGCGTCGGCGCATCAGGTACGGAGGGTTCGCGGGCAAGGGCCCGACATCTCAGCCCCGCCAGCCGGGGCTCCCCTGTGTCGCCTGGGAAGGAACACGCGGAGCCTGACTGCCGTCGGACCCGTGGCAAGCCCAACGAGGGTTTGCCTCCCGGGACCTTCCCGCCGAGGCTCGCGGCATGGTGCTGCTCGAGATTGTCGCCTACTCCCTCGCGTCGGCCAAGGCCGCCGTCGCCGGCGGCGCCGACCGCATCGAGCTGTGCGAGAACGCCGCCGAGGGCGGGACGACCCCGAGCCTCGGCACCCTGGAATCCGCCAAGGCCCTCGGCTTGCCCGTGCACGCCATGATCCGGCCGCGAGGCGGGGATTTCCTCTACGAGCCCGACGAGGTGCGGGTGATGGAGAGGGACATCGACCTGGCCGTCGCGGCGGGGGCCGACGGCATCGTGCTGGGCGCGCTGACTCCCCAGGCCGAGATCGACGTGGCGCTCTGCCGCCGGCTGGTCGAGCGAGCCCAGGGGCGGCCGGTCACCTTCCACCGGGCCTTCGACTGGGCCGCCGATTCCCTGCGCGCGCTCGAGGCCGTGGCCGAGGCGGGCTGCCGCCGCCTGCTCACCTCGGGCCGCGCGCCCAGCGCCCTCGCCGGCGCCCCGCTTATCGCCGAGCTTGTCCGCCGCGCCTCCGGCCAGCTGATCGTCATGGCCGGAGCCGGCCTGAGCGAGACCAACGCCGCCGAGATCGTCCGGCTGACCGGCGTGCGCGAGGTCCACGGTTCCCTCGCGGGCACCCAACCCAGCCGCATGCGGGTACGCCCCCCGGCGGTGGGACTTGGGACGGCGCCCAGCTGGGAAGCCGACGCCATTCCGTGCGCCGATCCCGAGCGCATCCGGCGGGCCAAGGCCGCCCTGTCCTCCCGATGAGCGCGCTGCCCCGGCTGATCTCCCTCCTCGCCGCCGGCGCAGCCGCGGCCGGCGCGGCTCCCCTCCCGGGCAACTGGGTCTGGCGCAAGGTCGCCCAGCCCAACCCGGACGGCACCCAGCGCGAGCCGGAGGAATGGAAACCCCTCTCGCCCGGCAACCGGCAGGCCGCCGACTTCAGCCTGGCGCGGCAGCTCGCGGAGAACGCCGGCAGGCCGCTGGTGCGGCCCGCGGGATTCGAGGCCGAGCATGAGATCGAGCTCGGACTGGTCTTCCGCGCCCCACCGGAGCTCAAGGGCAACCTCGAGCTCAGTTTCGACCGGGTCGACACCTTCGCCGAAATCTACGTCGACGGCGAGCTGAGGCTCGAGACGGCCAACGCCTTCCGCAGCCACCGCCTTCGCCTGCCGCCAGGCGACGGCGACCGCCAGCTGCTCGTTCGGCTCACACCCACCCGCGCCGAGGCTGCGCGCCGCGAATCCCTCCTGCCCCGCGCCGCGGTCGGCGGCGAGCGCGTGCTCGCCCGCCGGCCCCAGCTGGGCTTCGGCGGCGCCGTCGCCCCGCCGGTGCTCGACCTCGGCTTCGCCTACCCCCGCCTGAGCGCCTGGGAAACCGTGGTGGTGAGGGATGATGCCGTGATCGCCGCCGCCCCTCCCGTCCTGCGCCCGGGTCCGGGGGGCGTCGTCTGCGAGCGGGCCGACCTCCGCCTCGAGCTGCTCGTCGAGGCCGAGACGGAGACCGAGGCGATTCTCTCCCTGGATTGCCGGGGGACCAAGGCCGAGGCCCGGCTCGCGCTCAAGCCCGGCTTCAACCCCGTCTCGCTCCCCTTCGCGCTCGCCAACCCGCCGCTCTGGTGGGTGCGCGGGATGGGGTCGCAGGAAATGGTTTCAGCCAGCTGGGAACTGCGCATCGGGGACAAGCGTCTTGCCGGTGAGCGCGCCTTCGGCGTCCGCGACCTTCGCCTTGTGCGCAAGGCTGACGAGCGCGGGGAATCCATGGGTCTGGAGGTCAACGGGCGCCCGGTCTTCCTCCGCGGCGCCCATCTCCTTCCGGCCAGCGCGCTACAGCCCCACACCCCCGACCTCGCCGCGCTCACCCTCGGCGCCGAGGCCGGGCTCAACCTTGTCCGCATCTGGGCCGGCGGCGGTTACGCCGATCCCGAGCTCCTTCGCGCCTGCGACCGCCTTGGCATCCTGGTCTGGCAGGATCTGCCCTTTCTCGAGGCACCCTACCCCCTCGAGGGTGCGCTTCTGGAGGATGTCCACGCGGAGGTCCGCGAGCAGGCTCGCCGGCTCCGGCGGCATCCCTCGTTCGCGCTCTGGTGCGGTGTGACCGGCGCGGCGGAGGGCCGGGAGGAAGGCGAGTGGGCGGCCCGCCTGGCCACGCCCCGCGCCCTCGCCGAGGAACGGGCCCGCCAGCGCGCGATCTTCGGAACCAGCCTGCCCGCCGACCTCGCCGAACTCGACCCGGGAAGGCCCTACCTGCCCGAGTCACCCCGGCTCGGCTGGCGCCGCGAGCCCTCCTACCGCATCGCCGACCTCTGGTATCGCGGCCTCGACGAGGGCTTGGAATCGCTCGAGACCGCGCAAGGCAGGGTGGGACGCCTGGTTTCCGGCCATGGGAGCCTTTCCCATCCCTCCCCCGCCGTCATGCGGTCCTGGCCGGCGGGTCCTGGAGGAAAGCCCTCCGAGCCCGAGTCCCACCTGACCTCGGCGAGCCGGGCGACCGAGATCCTCGCCCACCGCATGGGCGAGGAGGGCCTCAGGCCCGAGGGTCCCGAGGCAAGGGGCTTCGCCAGCCGTTGGTTGCAGGCCGAGGCGGTTAGGCTTCTGGTCTCGGCCCACCGCGCCGACCCCGGGTGCTCGGGCTCCCTCGTCTGGCACCTCAACGACTGCTGGCCCTCGTCCACCGCCTCCGTGCTGGATTTCACCGGCGTCCCGAAGCCGGCGTACTTCGCGCTGAGGCAGGCCTTCGCCGACGACGGGGTGAGGCTGTGGTTCCAGGGGGACGCTGCGCACGCGTCGCCGGTCGGCGGCGCCCGCGGCATCCTGCTCCGCCTGCTGGATTCCCGGGGCAATGTGGTCAGGGAAACCCGCGCCGAGGGCATCGGCCAGTCCAGCCTCGCCAGGCTGCGGCCCGGGGAGGCGAGCTACGCCTTGGCGGAGTCGGGCCCGCATCGACTCATCCGCCCGTTGCCGCCCGCCTATCGGGGCGCCGACCCCGCGCTGGCTCGGGCCTCCTACCGGATCGAGGCTCGCCGCGACACCGGCAACGCGCTGGGCTTCGCCGAGATGACCGTGATCGCCGACAGCGTCGTCGTCGGGCTCTGCCTGGAGCCATTGCAGCCCGACGCCAGGGCGCTCGACGGCCTGGTCGACCTGCTTCCGGGCGAGCGGCATGTCATCCGCGTCCGGCTCGGCGAGGGAAGGGACTGGCGGACAAGTTTCCGGGCCCTCAGCTGGCACGACCTCGGGGTGTCCCCTCCCCCGCTCGGTCCCGAGCCCCCGGCGCGGTAGCCGCCCATAAAGGAGCCCCGCCACTCGGCGGGGCTCCGGATCCCAAACATCAAACCGGGCTACTGGCCCCGATTGGATGAAAGCTGCGACTTGAGGAAGTCGACGGAACGGCGGACATTCGTGTCGACCTCGCACTGGTTGCCGACGGTCTTCCGGGCATGGATCACGGTGCCGTGGTCGCGGCCGCCGAAAGCCTGCCCGATGGCGACCAGGGAGAGGCCGGTCAGCTGCGTGCTCAGATACATGGCGACCTGGCGGGGGAAGGCGATGGCCTGCATCCGGCGCTTGGAGGTCATGTCCGAGAGCTGGATGCGGTAGTGCTCGGCCACGGAGCGCTGGATCATCTCCACCGTCAGGGTGTGGCTCGCCTCCTCGACGAGGATGTCGTGGAGCAGGCGCTCGACCGCCGGGATGTCCAGCGGGCGTCGGCCGGGGCTCATCCGGATGTAACCCTCGATGCGGGTGACGGCCCCCTCGAGGTTGCGGACGTTGCGCGCGATGCGGCTGCCGATGAACTCGGCGATCTCCGGGGGCAGCTCCAGCGCGCGGTCCTGGGCCTTTCGGCGAAGGATGGCGATGCGCGTCTCAAGGCCCGGCGCAGCGATCGAGGCGACCATTCCCCACTGGAAGCGGGAGACCAGCCTCTCCTGGAGGCGGGCGATCTCGCTGGCGGGCCGGTCGCTGGTGAGGACGACCTGCCGGTGGCTGTTGTGCAGCTCGTTGAAGGTGTGGAAGAACTCCTCCTGGGTGGACTCCTTGCCCGCGAGGAACTGGATATCGTCGATGAGCAAAAGGTCGAGCTCCCGGTAGCGGCGGCGGAACTGGGCCACGCTGTTGGTCTGCAGGGCCTGGATGAACTCGTTGGTGAAGGTCTCGGAGGTGACGTAGGCGATCCGGGCGGAGGGGTTGCGGGCGAACAGGCTGTGCGCGATGGCGTGCATCAGGTGCGTCTTCCCAAGCCCCGTCGGGCCGTAGATGAAGAGGGGGTTGTAGTTGTGCCCGGGCTCCTTGGCCACGGCGAGCGCGGCCCCGTGCGCCATCTCGTTCTCCGTTCCGACGATGAAGTTGCCGAAGGTGTTGGTCGCCTTGATCGCCGGCGGCTTGACCGCGGCGACGGCGCGTCCGCGCGGGGCGGGGGCGGCGGGGGCGGCCGGCGCCTCGCGCTCGGCCTGGGCGGTGAGACGATAGGTCATGCTCCGGCCCGACGAGAGCGAGATCTGGTGCCGGAGGAGGTCGCCGAAGTTGCTGTTGACCCAGGCTTCCGCCAGCACGGAGGGAGCCTGAAGAAGGAGCGTGTCGCCCTCGATGCCGACAGGCTTCAGGTTGGTGAACCAGCTCTCGAAGTCGGTCGCGGAGACGACGGCGCGGAGCTCGGCCTTGACTGAGTCCCAGAGGGTGGCGGGGGTGGAAATGGCGGTCATCGGAAGGCGTTTGGGTTATTCACAGGGGTTGCCCGCTGGGGGAAACACACGGTGGTGGATGGCGGTCGCGCGGTCGCGGGTTGGGAGGGTTGGAGGTCTTGGTGGGGAGGGCTTTGGGCCGAGAAAAGGCGAACGCTGTGCGACCCTTTTGCGAATGGGCGGATGGTTGAACCTAGGAAGGAGAACCCGTCTGAAAAGCCCAAAAAGCAGGGACAGGTCTAGGGCGGGTGGGGGGCGCCACAAGCCCCCCTCCTGCACAGGTTGTTCACAGTTCCACCGTGGATAAGTCCGCGCCGGTAAAAATGTCGGAGAAAGTTTTCAAAGTCATCGCAATCAGCCACTTATGTCCTGCTGCGTCAATTCGGCCAAATGGCTGTCAGCCAAGCGCCTCAGGTCGGCGAGACTCTGGCAGCGCTGGATGGCGTTGCGAATCCTCCGGCATCCGGGAAGGCCTTGGGTGAGCGGGTGCAGCTTGGCGAACATCCAGCGGACATCGCGCTCGCCTGGCCCCTGGGCGGCGCGCTCGAGCGTGAGCTCGGCCAGCCGGATCAAGGTGGTCCATCGCTCGGCCGGGCCGGGGCGCGGTGGTTGGGGCAATCCGCCCAGGGCGGCCCTGATGTCGCCGAAGATCCACGGCGAGGCAAGGGCGGCGCGGCCGACCATCAGGCCCGCCACACCGTGGCGCCGGAGCCGCTCGACCGCCGCGGCGGGGTCGCGCAGGTCGCCGTTACCCACCACCGGTATGGAAACGGCGGCCGCCACGCGGCCGATCCATTCCCAATCGGCCTCGCCGGAGTAGCCTTGGGCGCGGGTGCGGCCGTGGACGGCGATGGCCTCGACCCCGAGCTGCTCGAGGCGGGCGGCCACCTCGACGGCGACGATGCTGTCGGCATCCCACCCCAGTCGCATCTTGGCCGTGAGCGGGACCTCGGGTATGGCGTCGCGGACCGACTTGACGATGTCGAACAGGAGGGGGGTGCACCGCAGCAGGCCGGAACCGGCGCTTTGCTCGATGACCTTGTGGGCGGGGCAGCCGAAGTTGAGGTCAAGGAAATCCGGACGCAGCCGGTCACAGACCAGGCGGGCGGCCTTGGCCATCGAGGCGGGCTTGGCGCCGAAGATCTGCACGCCCATGGGTCGCTGCTCCGGGGCGAAATCCACCATCTCCCACGCCTTGGCGTTATCCCTGAGCAGCGCCTCGGATTGCACGAACTCCGTCACCATCACGTCGGCGCCACGCTCCTTGCACAGGGCACGGAAGGCGTAATCGGTGTGCCGCGCCATCGGGGCAAGGTAGAGGGGCGCTCGGCCGGGCCCGAACCACGGGAGACGGCTGGACGGGGCCGGCTTCATTTCCGCGGGCGGGTTTCGCCGCCTTGGGCGAGCTCGGCCCGGAGACGTCGCAGGCGGGCGAGGCGCTCGGCAAGCTGGGCCTCGGCGCCCGCCTGGCCGGGAGCGAAGAGCTCGAGGGGCCTCTGGAGGTGGGGCTGGCCGGTGACGTTCTCGGGAAAACCGTGCGCGTAGAGGTACCCGGCGCCGTTGCCGAGGCGACGCGCCGCCGCCGCATGGCCATCCCTGAGGTGGAGCGGAACCTCCTGGCGGGGTGAGCTGCGCACCGCCTCGCGGGCCGAGGCGAGGGCGAGGGTGGCGCTGTTGCTCTTCGGCGCCAAGGCGAGGAAGAGGGTGGCGTGCGCCAACGGGTACTCGGCCTCGGGAAGGCCGAGCAACTCGCAGGCCTGGTAGGCGGCCACGGCGAGGCCGAGCCCTCGGGAATCGGCCAGCCCCACGTCCTCCGACGCCGCGATGACCAGCCGGCGGGCGATGAAGCGGGGGTCCTCGCCGCCCTCGAGCATGACGGCCAGCCAATAGAGGGCGGCGTCCGGGTCCGACCCGCGGATCGACTTGATGAAGGCGGAGGCGGTGTCGTAATGGTCGTCGCCCCCGTCGTCGAATCGGATGCGACGCTCGCTGGCGTAGCGGCGCAGCGACTCGAGGGTGATGCCCGAGCCGACCGGCGTGGCCAGGGCGACCGTCTCCAGCGCGTTGAGGGCGCGGCGCAGGTCCCCCTCGGCGAGGTCGGCGAGCATGCCGAGCACCTCGGGGTCGGCCCCGACGCGGATCTTGCCCAGGCCGCGCTCGGGGTCGGACAAGGCCAGGGCGAGGAAACCGGCGACCTCCTCCCGGCCGAGCGGCTCCAGGCGCAGCAGGTGGCTGCGGCTGAGCAAGGCCGGGTTGACATGGTGGCCGGGATTGTGGGTCGTGCAGCCAATCAGGCGCACGGCGCCCGACTCCACATCGGGAAGGAGCAGGTCCTGCTGGGCCTTGTTGAAGCGATGGATCTCGTCAATGACCAGCAGGGTGCGCCGACCAGGGTGGCGCCGAGCCTCCTGCAGGATGTCGCGCAGCTCGGCGGCCCCGGAGAGCACCGCGTTGACGCGCACAGCCGTCGACCCGGTCTCCGCCGCGATGACCTCGGCCAGGGTCGTCTTGCCGCAGCCGGGCGGACCGTAGAGGATGAGGGAGCCGAAGGCATCGCCCTTGATCAGGCGGGGAAGCAGCGCGCCCTCGCCAAGCAAGGCCCGGTGTCCGACCACCTCGGAAAGCCGCCGGGGGCGCATGCGCGCGGCGAGGGGCTGGCGGGCCGGGGAAACGGGGTCGCCGAGGCCCGGCAGGGCCCCCTCTTCCTCGGAACCCCTTGCCATCACTCGGAAAGGACGTGGCAGGAGGGATGGCCGGTCCGCTCGATGTAACGCTGGTGGTAGGCCTCGGCCATCCAGAACACCGGCGCGGGCTCGATGGTGGTCACGATCGGGGACTTGAACCTCGGCTGCGCCGCCGCCTTGGCCCGCTCAGCCTCGAGCCGCTGGGCCTCGCTGTGATAGAAGATGACCGAGCGGTACTGGGTGCCGACATCGGGACCCTGTCGATTGAGGGTCGTGGGGTCGTGCATCTTGAAGAAAACCTCCGCCAGGCGGGCGTAGGACACCTTGCCGGGGTCGTAGGTCACCTCCACCACCTCGGCGTGTCCGGTCGTGCCCGTGCAGATGTCGCGGTAGGTGGGTCGCTCGGTCGCCCCCCCGGCATAGCCGGAGTAGGCCTCGATCACCCCGGGGATCTTGCGGTAGATGTGCTCGACGCCCCAGAAGCATCCGGCTCCGAAGGTGGCTTTCTCGCGAGGGATTGTCATGGGGTTGGCGGCGGGGGAAGTCGGCGATGGCGCGGGCGGAGGCGAGGCGGAATCCGCCCCACAGCCTGCAAGGGCAATCACGAAGGCGGCGACGAGGGATCGCATGCCGTGAGTCTGCGACGTTGCCGGCCGGAATCAAGCCTCGGCGGGCGAGGCGAGGCAGGCTCGCACGCGGGCCTCGAGTTCGGGCAGGGAGTCGGGCCGAT
>Ga0222712_10002835_pt1 | contig 19423 bp, 23 predicted proteins | sample C33_657DmetaG_FD_165043 | JGI IMG/M metagenome (GOLD analysis project Ga0222712, IMG submission 165043) | Estuarine water microbial communities from San Francisco Bay, California, United States - C33_657D | ecosystem: Environmental > Aquatic > Marine > Unclassified | place: USA: California... | reverse complement strand
AGCCAAGGTGCGCCAATATAGTCATACTCAAGGAATTCATCTGTCCAAGCTGACCCGTTGACTGCAAAGCCATCTGCCTGCACAATTATATTGTGATCAGTGCTGACTATGTGTGGTAAAAGGCGCAGGGTAATGTTACTATGCCAGTAGCCAAAGATCCTATGCGCCACAGGGGTGACTCGTATCCATTCAACGGGTACGTGTAGACTTTCGGGGAAAGGGGTATCACTGACCCAATATACTTTTGTTGCAGGGGTATTGGCCAAAGTGCTTTTGACTGCTCGAACCGCACCTGCGTAGTTTTGTGTTTCAACACAGCTTATACTCAATGTCATAGCTGTAATTATACAGCCTTATCTGCAGAGAATCAAATACTGAGACTGATATCGGTTAATTTTACCTTGGACTGCATCAAGATGCCCACAGCACCAAGATTGCGTAGGTTTTTAAACACTAGATTTGGAGTGCCAAATTCACCGGAAATTTTCAAGCCTTGCTGACGATAATTGCGTAGCATGTCTATAACACCTTCTACGGTCTCTAGGTCTTGACTCGCCACGGCTTCTTTAATATCTTTGAGCCATTCAATGGTCTGTTCACTTACTTCACCTTCGTCCCAGTGTGCTATACGTTTTTCGGGTTTGTGTAACCATTGGTCTTTGAGCAGACTGTAGGTGCTACCGTTGACTGGCTTGTCTTCATCTTCTACGTAGACTTCTACCGGTATATTATGAATATTAATGTCGTGACGTAATTTCCATAGTTTACGTTTAGTGTCAAACAGATCTTCTACAGGTTCGTCACAGCTTACATCTTTAAAGGGCACGATTAAGTGTAGGTCAATATCACTTAAATCTGTGTAGTTATAGTTGGCCTGACTGCCGGTAATCTGCACATCCATAAGAGGCGCATCAAACTCCAAGAACTGATAAAATTCTTTGGCTATTCTGAGTAGGGCAACATTAACTTCTGGGCGTAGTTGATTATCATCATCCCATAGTTTAGAGTTAAGCTCACTATGTAGTTCTATAACTGGCAATTTATCTGTCATACTGGATATTTATGCGGTAAATAATTGTATGCTACTCGAAAACTATAAAGGGCGATTGCTTATTGCTCAGCCCAAAAATAAAGGAAACATCTTTGAAGAAGGTGTAGTTCTTATGGTTAATCATACACAACGAGGATCCTGGGGTCTTATGATTAATAGACCAATTCAAGATAAGGATTTTTGTCTTGCAGATATCCTAGAACACGTGGGTATGGAAAACTCAAACTATATCAATGCTCCCTTATACGTAGGAGGGCCAGTTGAAAAACAACGGGTTTGTATTGTTCATAGTAATGATTGGGCCAGTTCTACCACAGTAGAAATTACACCGACAATTTCAGTTACTACAGATATAAGCATCTTGGCAGCACTATGTGATACACATGGTCCCGAAAAATATAGAGTAGTATGCGGAGTAAGCGCATGGGCACCTGGACAATTAGAAGGCGAAATGAAAGGGGAAGAACCCTGGACAACGCAACATCAATGGCTCACTTTACCAGCCACTGACGAATTTGTATTTGATTTAGAACCCGAAGCACAGTGGGCACACTGTCTTGCTGGCGCAGTACACCTAGAAGTTAAAGAATGGTTTTAATCTTTTTCTACGTTAAGGGTTGCCAGCATAGCACGTAATTTGCTTCCACCTACGTCAGCTTTAACTTTGGGCACATTAATTCCTTGCCTAGGATTAACTTCTAATATTTCCCCAGTTTCTGGATCAGTTGTGGTAGTCACTGCACTAGTTCGTTTAAGCCCTGCAACAAGATTGCTAGTAGTTGATGATTTGTAACCACCACCCTGGCTTAAACTACGTGTATCCTCTTCTTCACCCAAATCTGTAATACGCAAAGTATCTACGTTAAATTCCAAATCGACTTTTTGTCCAACACCGCTTGAACTGCGTGTCTTCATAAACTGTATTTGAAAGCGCCCACGTTCTTTCATAGCCCTGCTGGTAAAGATACCAATAACGTTGTCTGCCGTCATAATCTTACTCAAACCACCTGAAATATGACTGTGATCAAATTCAATTTCTTCAACAGCACTTCGATTAAGTTGTGATGCCGTAACAGTAATGCATTGTGTTTCCATAGCCAAATTGCGAATCTCTTCAGACACATATTTGTCTTTTACAAACAGATCGCTAGGACTTACCTTCACACTTAAAGGCATCATTAAATCAAGGTAATCTATTAAAATTACGTCTGGTTTCACGCCTTTTTTGACCTGATATTCCTTCAAATAGGCTCGAATATCGTTACAATTTTTACCCGAGGGCATATACTTGATCTGTATACTACCTGCCTTTTTTCCGATCATTTTAACCTTCATTTCTACATCGTCTAGATTCTTAAAAATCTCTCGAGTAGTAACTCCGGTCATCATACTGTCAATACGCATGGCCACTAAATTTTCTGCCAATTCAAAAGTAAGATAAAGCACATTCAATCCCATCTGTGCCCAATTAACTCCTAGATTAGCCAGGAACAAACTCTTACCGCCACCTGACCCGGCACAGAAAATATTCAATTCACCTCTATTAAATCCGCCATACAACTTCTTATCAATCCCCGGCCAACCTGTGCTTACTTGCCCATTACTATTTTTAAGTGCTTCAAGTCTACCACGTGGGTCATCAAAATAATCTGTACCCATATCTTTATTCAAACTAATTTGAATGGCATCTTTGATTAATTTTTCAACAGGGTTGTAGTCTCCCTTTTCCAACATATCTGCCGACTCAAGAATTGCTCTTTCTAACCCCTTGTGTCTGCTAAACTGTTCAAACTCATCCATTAGCCAGTTGTAGTTTTCTCGAGGTAATTCTACAGAATTTAAATCCGTGCCGCAACTAGCATTAACAATGGTTGTGTCAGGGATAACTTTGTAATCATCTACATATTTTGTTAAAAACTCCGCAGTTTTTTGTAGTCGTTGGTCAAAGTTTTTTGGGTCAAAAATATTTTGGCATCTAGCAAATGTTTCCGCATCTGATAGAAACATTTCTAGATATAGTTTTTGTATATCGTAATTATAATTTGGTTTATCCATTGAGGCCTTCTAATTTTTTCTTGAGTAGTTGTATTTTTATCTCGTTACGTTCTCTGTAATAAAGGATCGTGGTTAATGTATATAATCTACCATACCTCTTCATAGCATCTGCAACATCTTTAATATCATCTTCCCACGGAGGCATACTTACTGACCATCCGTGAGCAAGTGCCGCCTTTATCATTTTGGCACCAGGCTTATCTCTATCAGGAACAACAATGACTTCTCGTTGTAACATATTCAATCTAGTTACTTGGGTGTCGTTTGGTTCGTTGTGCATGATAGCACACCCCTCTACTGCTAATGCGTCAAACTGTCCTTCAACAACAATAACATATTTTCTATCTGCCGTTTGTTCGTCTATGTTAAACACGTAACCAGGTTGAGCATCTGTGAGATACTTTGGCTTTCCATCAGTGATCTTCCGCCCAGTGTAACCAACAATCTTTCCATCTTGATAAAACGCTATAATTACTCGGTCCGAATAACCAGGAGCAGGTGACCAATAAAATCTTTGATCATATGGGTCAAATCCTCTGTTGTCGATGTATTGAACAATACTGTAAAATTTATCTCGTAGTTCACTATTAAGTCTTGACAAATCACGTGCCCATGATATTATTGATTCAGTATCTTCAGGTAATGGAACTTCTTTAAGATCAAAGTTAAGTGGCTTCTCAACTTTGGGCATATCCTCTTTGTTCTTTAATGCTTCTAATCCTAGCTTCTGTATTTCAACTTCGGGCAACCCCATCCAGGAAAGAAGATTTTTAGTGTTCTTGCTTAATAATTTTCCAGGGGTCCATCCTGCCTTAAAATTACAGTTAAAACAATGATATTGGAATCCGTCGTTGTTAAACAGCATTCCGCCTCGCTGTCTCTTGTCGGGAGAGTTTCCATTATGGTGACAGCAAGACGCATTGAAACTGATCCACCCGCTAGGAGTTGATTTGCGTTTAGGAGGTAGTAGGTTCTGTACCGTTGCTTGAATCAGATTCATGCAACAATTTTAGCATCTATATAGAGCTTTGTCAAAAGTTCCGGAGTAAGTAGTATTGCCGTTTTGTTGTGTAGTAGGATCTTTTGCCGGAATGTATTTGATTCGAACATTGGTAAAAAGCCCTGTAAAATTCACATAGTCAACACCTGTAAAATCATTATAAGTCTTTTGATCGATTACCGCATAGTTTCCAAAAAAGCCAGGGGTGTTTTCTAATGTCGCCTCGACAATTACTTGACCTTTAAATTTAGTCATGTATTTGGCAACAGTATGAAGGCCAGCCGAGGACTGGTTCAGGGGTCTTATATTTCCGCTGTACCATTCCCATTGTTGTTTGGACGGGTCCGGATTATATGTTCTTAAAAAATCAACCACGTTAACACTGGGTAACAATTTAGGATACACTTCTTCTTTAAGTTCTAGTATGCCTGCAACATCATAATAGGTGTTAGAATATGCAGGAGAATAGCTACCGTCTGTTTCTTCTTTAACAATAGAAAAATTATAAGTTTTGGTATCGATAGTAATAGTGTCTTTGCTATCCAATACAACTTCTGCTAATCCTTTAAGGGCATTAGTTGTAGTAGATGCATTGTCGAGTACTGTAATAGGTTTCTTAAGAACTAACTTTCTGTTTTCTTGATCAAAAACATTTAAATAAAACTGCTGTCCATTTATACTAACCTTTTTTTGATCAGAATTTTTGAACTGAATTTGAATAGTGTTTTTTACACCTTTCTGTACTTTAATAGGGCGTTGATACATAATTTGATGTATTCCTCTGTTATTGTCCAGATCTAGTATAACTTCGAACAAATTGGAATATAAATAGACTGGTAAATTTTGCATATCGGTATTTATTATAAAGCATGACTACAAGCGAGAGCTTCCAAGCAAACTATCCTTTTATGACCTGTCTCCGTTGTAACGACACGGAATATTTAGGTATTGTTATCAATCACGATAATCAAGTAACAAGCATGTACGACTATGCTGTAATCAAATCTATTGGACTGCACAATCCCTTTTTAGAACTTGGAGATGTCTGGTGGTGGGAAAGTAATCGAAAGATTCCTATTAACATTTTTTTAAAAATAGATATGATTGATTTTAGACCGTTTATTAAAACATTTAACAGTAAAGACGTTGAGATTCTCTTTGGACCCACTGTAAGCCTAGGAGAAATAGCAGAAAAACGTATTAAACGAAAATCAATACAGCTAGTAAGAAATCCTAAAAAATTTAGAGTTAACTAAATCCGTAGCTGATATTTTCACAGATTAAATTCATCTGTACAACAATGGCAACAGAATAGGCCATGGCATGAGCCTTTTTAAAATAATATTCTTCACCCGTTGGTTTCGTCCAAACTTCCGTCATCACCGTAGTCCAGTCTTTCCCAATCAGATAACGTTTCGCAGGTCTGATCATTGCCAGCACCGCTGCCAATTGCTCTATAGACTTTGGCTTGCTTTGTCTCAGAATAGACCCATGCCCATTCACATGGAACAGCAGTTGGGTAAAATCGTCTTGTTCTAGTAGATCCCATAATGGTTCAGTCTCCATAAGTTGAATAAGATGTGCTTCATCTTTAACGCCGCTATACATACCAACATTTAAAAAATCAATTTTAAAATATCCTCTTTGTTCTGCTTCTTTATATTCAATACTACTTAATCCAGTTAATGGATTGTACGGAATAGCAGTACAATATACTCCAGTATTGTGCTTTTTAAAAGTTCCGTCTTTATCTTGTATTGATGCAGGAATAGTCTTTATTAAATTAAGTGCATGTGATCTATCAGCAAAGTCGATGTCAATATCTGGCATTACAATTCTCCACTCTCTGCTAGTTTTAATATAAGACTATAATGCTCGTAGGCTTTCTTTACTGCTGGATATTTGTCTTTCAAATATTTTTCGTGTTCTTTTTGTTCCATTAGTGTTTCAAACATTCTGTAATGCCCTTGCTTCCTCATATTGTTAAACACTTCTGATTCAAAGTCTGCAATACGTTCTAATTCACTTTGTGCAATCTCTACAGTATACAAGGGTTCGCTGTCATTTACAATATCTACAAGGGAGACTTTATTAAAATCCATAGGATCTCTAAAATACTGCATGTTAATTCTTTGATAACGATGTGCTCTTTTATTTGTATCAAGAACTCGGATTCGATGTTGCTCGCAGAACTGTCTTATATTTTCTTGACTCATTCTATTCCCGCCTCATCACATATTTCTTTTACTAAAATAATATCAGCAGGAACCTGTTTGAATTTTTTAAGCCAAAACGGTAAATCAAATGCCGGTGCAATTAAATCCAATTGTTCATTGCTAAAATTATTTAACATCTTTTTACCTGATGCACAATTGAGTAATAACCAAGGACTGATTTTTCCGTTTCTTATATCGTGTACTGCTCGATTTAAATTTACATAATTGAAATAATGATTAAACTGTGCTTGACTTACATCGCCCCATTCCATCATTGTTTGCAAAGATCTTTGTACTGCACTTTCAACTGGTTCAGTTTTTATCATCTCATAAAGATAAGTCTCATACAGTTCGTCTCTGCACCATTGGTCTAGTTTAACACCGCTTTTAATAACATAGTCCATGAACTTATCAGGATATATGGGCATGACATTATTAATAAAAGATCCAAACTTAACAAACGCATTATAGTAAGGGCTCTTTATAAAATCATCATAGGTCTTGTCTTTTTTAGCACCTTGAGTGAGTCTAAAGAATCTATTAAAGGCCATCATGCCTGCCTGAACACGCTTTTCATCTTTCTGCATTGCTCGTCTTTTGTTTTCACACATGTGAGCATACAAGGTCTTTTCTTTCATAAAGGCCTTGTTACAATGGACGCAGTTAAATGGTTGTTCGGCCAATTGTATCATTCTACAGATTCGTAAGTGGCTTCAAAAATATCCGGCTTGCAAGCATAAAATTCCCCTTGCACTCCTTTAATAATCCAATCGCCCTCTGTGGCGATATGTTGTACTTTTAAATGTACTCCATCTTCTAACGTACCGATTTCTGCTTCACCTAATGCTGTAGGGTGTCGAGCTTTTTTAATAGTACCTAACGCACTGCCACAGAATTCTTTAATGTTAGCAATACCTTCAGTTGAGTATATAAATTGAACTGCTTCAATCACTACTGGTTTTTTACGGAATTTCATTCATACTCCTTACGCTGTTTTTTATCAAAGCCCATACTGTCAAACAATTCTTCCTTGTCTGTTTTATCCATTAAAGATGCCCACACACGAATATCATCTATCTTCATGGCAGGATGTAACTCTGCTAATAATTTTTCTATCTTAACCGCCTTGGTCTTTTTTCCAGCGGCAATGTACGGATGATAAGCTGATACACCAACACCTATTGATGCAAATAATTTCCATAATAAGGGTTTATGATCCTTACTTAATAACCAATGATTTTTATTAATTAATTCATTAGTCATTTCTAGGAAATGTTCTTGTACATCTCTGTCCCCTTGAACACTTGCGGCATATCTCATAAGAATAAACGGACTAAACTCTTTCTTTTCTTCCGGAGTTAAATTATCATAAAAATTATAATCTTTATGATCAATTGCATACAGTTCTCGTTTTATATCAAGTTTCGCCATTGTTAGGTTTTAATCCGTTGCTGTGTCTATCAGTTGTTTTATCTAAATCTTGGAACAGTCGTTTTTCCTGTTGTGTTAACTTGTCCTTATGCGTTTTACGTGGATTACCACATAGGTAACATTCAGGGTTACCACAGTCCATAGCATGCCTTTTATTAAAGCGATGGGGCTGTTTAACAGCGCTAGGATTGTACTCACTAACTCGATGTTCTTTGGCTATCTTTGTTTGTTTTTTAATTGCAGTTTCGTCTGCATGAAGCCGTTTACTGTGATTGAATTTGTCCTGCTCGTGACTCATTTTCTTCCCTTTCAATAAGCTCTCGAAGAATACTCTCAACTAATTGATTAAGAGTTACATCTTTTTCATGCGCCCTTAACATAAGCTGAAACAACTCTTCTTTCGGCAAGTCAATTGGTACTGATTCACGACCATCTAAAATTTCTTCATTCATTTGCTGTCTCCTTGGTCAAGTAATACAACAGTTTAACACGATCAATTGCCTGTTGTAAAGTATGATTTTCTCCGCCGGCATCTAATATATCAATCCATAAGTCCATATTATGTTTGATGTCTAACGGATCTCTGCGTTTAGGTAAATTATAACCAATTACAAATCGTTCGCCGTCTTGATAATACCCGTAGGTAGTGTTGCCTTTGGTTGAATATGTAATCTGCTCGTTTGGTCTTAAATTTCCCATTTTACCAACATTTGGTATAATCAACAATTTCACATTGACGACTTACTTCTTTAACAAAATAAGCACACAGAGGTTTTTCTCCCCCTTCTAATGGTGTACATAAAAGTTGTCCTGGTTTCATTTTAGGAAAATACCATTTTACATCTTGATATACATTTATAATATCAATGTCGTGAAACTCTGGTCGGAATCCACTTAATGGATTAAAACAAAAAGTTCTAAAACCTCTGTCATTAAGACTGGTAATTGGTAATACTTCCATATCTGGACCTTCTGGGTCTCCAACGATAGTACACCAATCTAATGGCATCGTAAGTTCGTGTTTTCCTATTCGTAATACGACTGCTGGGCCTGTAAAACTTTCTAAAAAAATCAATGGGATATAGAAGTAGTCTGGATTTTGATTGTCACTATTATCTAGTACCGCGAACCTTACATCGTCTTCAATTTCTTCTGGAAGATCGTTGAGATAGAACGTCTTGTTATCTAACGTTAAAATTTGCATTATTAATATTTTACCTTTTCTATTGTAAACGGATACTGTGCTTCTTTGTAGAATTTTTTTCTTTCCGTTAAGTGTTTTTTAGCATATTTTGTTGATGCTGTCAAGTCCCAAATTTGGACGAAGTCTTTGTCCTCGGCTTTCCTAATACCTCTTCCAATAGATTGTATAACCCTTGTAAAGCTCTTTCCGGGTTCCAGAAGAACCAGATTAAAGATCCTAGGAATATTAATACCCACAGCGGCCACACCATAAGTCGCCACAATAGTCTTATTGTCACTTGTTTTAATTTCGTCATACTCGTCTTTTCTATCTTTAGTTTTTACTTTGCCTGAAATAAACACTCTATCCTGATGACCTTCAATAAGAAAATTACCAGACTCAATCCTGTCAACTAACACTAATGTATTGCCAGTTAATGCAATTTCTGTAATTAAACTAGATATCCATTCCATACGTGTAGAATCAGTAACCAAATATTTTAATTCTTCGGGGTAACTTGAAAATTCTTTCCATTCGGCTGTCTGTATAACATTAACATGACACTGACTTAAGATTCCTTTTTCTTGTAACTCATTTGCAGTTACTCTACCAACTACTTCGCCAAGACTTGCACGTAAACTCTGAAACTCAAAATCAGCTTTTGGAACAGTCCCAGTTAATCCCCAACGTATAGGTGCGTTTGAAAGATTATGAGTAAGCAACGTTTTTAAGACTTCCGCTTTAGCCATATGAACTTCGTCAACAATGACACAATTTACTCCGTCAAGAAATTCAGCTAGACTTAACAGTTCTTCGTCATTTTTGGATTTTTTGTCTAAAATATTGAGACTTTGCCAAGTTGCAATAGTGTGTGTTTTTCCTATGTCTTTTCTATCGCCGTAATAAACACCAACGTCTAATCCAACATTGATAAAATCTTCTTCTGTTTGTTCAACTAAACTTTTGTTAGGAACAATAACAATACTTCGGCCATATTTTTCCACAATTTTTGCCAAAGTTGCGGTCATAATAGTTTTACCTGCGCCAGTTGCAACTTCTTGCAATGCTTGCGGATTCTTTAGAAAATTATTAACAACTTCAACTTGATCGTCTCTCAAACGAATAGGCTGGTCTTCAAACCTATGGCCTTTGGGCCAGCATTTTTCACCCCAAAAATCCTCAGAAATTTCAGAAAATTCCAAGGCTGGTGCAGTCCTACGATCTTCGTATTCGATGTGATAGTTTCGATTGGCTAAAATTTCTAGGACCTGCTCTAACATACTGAGGTAGGTTGTTCCTCCTAGACCAAAATATGAAACAGTACCGTCCCATCTCCCTAATTTATAGGCAGGACGATACCTTGCAGTGGGGTCTTCGTACTTAAATTTCTTGACCAGCGCCTTACGTGTGTCAAGATCTAAATTTTCTATCTTAACGTTAACTTCGTCTTTAATAATAATTTTACAGGACGGCAAAGTCTGATTCCTTAATTTTATAATTTACGACAAAATGGTGATTTTTTAGGTAATTTGACAATGTATAATGAACACCACTTAAACCAAAATTAAGAACTGACAAAACTTCAATCTTCGATTCGATTAATGGCTTGGGTATTCTACCCGAAACAAAGAAAAATTTAATTTTTTCAGAAATAGGATTGTTAACCTTTGAATCTTTAATGATTTCATTGGCTGTTTTTCCTGTATGACCATCTAATCTAAATAACACACTCATCTCTTCAGTTGATACACCGTATTTCATTAGAGTTCTAATGCAATATCTCAAATATTTTAACTCCATTCCCCCGGGGATTACAATCAACGTGGGAGAATTATAGCCTAGTGTGTTTAAAAGATCACTAAATTCAACTTCTTTCCCATCAATTTCGATATCTTTACCAAACGGTGTAGTAATACATTTTTTTGTAACTGGAGTAATATCAATATTATCTAAAACTTCTCCAATTTCGTCGGCCCACAAATTTATTCCATATTTTTTAGCCTGCATTAATACTTCTACTACATCAAGGCTATCAGGTTGCGGAACATTTTTAGGAACATTAGTAAAAATAAATTTATTTTCTTCAAAATTTACCATAGGTACATATTTTTCAATTGATTGTTCAATTTCACGTACCTGGGCCAACAAATCTAAAAATTTTTCATCTGTATGAAATGAGGAATTCATAAGATTTGAAGCTACCCATGCAATATGTTCCTCACGTAAATTAAAATCCCATGATTTTAAGTCAGGATTCCAGTTTACAGTTTGATTGTTAGAGGACTCTTTACTAAAGGATTCTTTGTACCCACGTATTAGCTGTATTAATCCGTCATCATAGGGAAAACTTACAGAAATTACCTGTTGATTAATGAATTCTTTCTTCCTTATGGTAATTGTTCTATTATTCGATAATACACGAATAGGTAGTTTATACTGGGGATTATCAATAGAGTCAGAAATGTTAGTTTTTAAGGCAGAATTGAGAGAATTTTGGTATTTTTTGATTAGTTTTAATGCCAAACTGGCCTGTTTTTCAGTAAAACCGTAACCAGTCACAGTTTGCATAGATAGACTATGTACTATGCTTGAGTCTAGATGATGCAGAGGTATAACAGGCTCAGTAAAGAGCCATTGTCCGTCACCTGCTAGTCGTTGAATAAGGTCTTCTATAAACATAACAATCCATTAAAGTGATGCGTCCTCTAGGCCCGCAGTTCTTAACTTTATAATATTACTCAATTGCCATTGTTTGATGTCTAAACCTTTAATAACTCCTAACCACTGATTTCTTAATAGCGCAAATTCGTTGATAATTTTTTCCATATCAACTACATCAGGTTCTCCATCGACGTATTTTTCAACATCTCTGGAACTTAACGCTCTCTGATAGTTTTCTAGGTATTTCTTAAAGCATTTTGACCTCAAACGTCGAAGTTCAATGTTAAGGTATTCAAGGATAGCTTCAATTTCTTGAAGATTATTGAAACGTTGTTCAACTACACCAGGCAAAGCAGAACTGGCTTTTTCTATGTTACCATAGATTTTAACTTCAGCTCTGGCTTGCCCTAGTTCGGCATAGAAATAGTCAATACAAGCAGGCAAAAATGAAATATCTTTGCTAACCTTGGCATACCATTGTGACACAATTACTCCTCATCTTCGTAGTAATCGTCATCTTCAGTATCTTCGTCTAATTCCTTGAATTCTTCGACTATGGTTTTAATTGCATCATCAAGATATGGATCGTAGCCCATGAATCCTTCGAGGGATTCCGCGCTAATATCTTTACCCAGCAAGAAATCGACATATTGATTAGCTGCCATTTCTTTGTGCTTGTCTGGGATATATTCACGAAATGTATCCCATACTTCCATTACTAAACTTTCATCCATTAGCTTCCTCCGATTCGTCAATGGTTGTGATCGCTGGTACAGAACTACTGTCCCACTCGTTCATAATTAACTTTAATTTATCTTCAGTCCAGTTTTTTCTGAACTCTGCAATAATTTCGCCACTATCTTTACTAGTATAGGCTAATTTATTTCCGACTTTAGATAATACACCCATTTTCTCGAACATGTCAACTAAACCGGAGCTCGGAGCCATACCTGTTGAATATGGAATTTCAACTTGTACACTTTCAAATGGTTTAGCATAACGTGTCTTCATGATTTTACATGCAGAACGAATACCTAGAACATCTGTTACCTTGTTACCGTTTTCATCTGTCTTAAGTTTAAGTTTACGCATTGCAACAACAATTGAACTTGCGTAAATGAAGCCTTGACCGCCTGAAATTTTGTCATCTGGATCAAACATATCCTGGCTTGCGTATGTGTGATTTGTACAGACCATACCTACGTTGTAAGAGCCGAACATATTCACACAGTTGCGAACAAGTGATGTAAGTGCTTTAGGTTTACGACCCATGTCACCTTTCATTTCACCTGCTTCAAACTGATTAACGTCAGTTGGAGTAAGCAACATGCCAAGTGAATCGATTACAAACAATACTTTAGGACGTTCTTCCTGCGGCATTGATTTATATTCTTTCATGAATTCTGAAATGGTTTTTGCCACGTCGTCGATCATAGCCATGTTAAGTTTCAAAAGTTTTTCTTCTGAAATATCAACACCTAATGCTTCAAGCCATGCCTTATCAAGGGCGTTTTCGCTGTCAACTAGTACAACAAAAATTCCTTGTTCTTGTGCGGCTTTAATAATGTTACCGGAACAGATATATGATTTACCTGCACCAGATTCTCCAGCAAATACCGTTACCTTACCAAGGGGAACTCCCTTAAAGAAGTCCCCTGAGATAAGATAGTTAAGGGCATAGTTGCCAGTGCTGATCCAGTCTGTTGGATCATTGAAACCAATTCCCAAGCCATCAATACTTTTAGTGATAGACTTGCGGAACTTCGAAATATCGAAGGCCTTTCCCATGTCTATCTCCTAATTAAGATTTTTGACGGTTACGAATCATCGCAAGGATGTCTGCCGCACGTCCACTTGCTTCAGAAGTTGCTGGTGCAGCCTCTGCAGGAGTTGTGTCAAACGGAGCATCTTCTTCAGCATCAGTTTCTACGGGCTTGCTAACAGCTTTTGCTGGAGCAGATTTGCTTTCTGACAATGCATTAGAATTACCAGAATTAAAGCCTGCTGGCTTGAAATATTGTCCCCAACGTTCTGGATCATATGCTTCGCCGTCTACTGATGCCGCAAACATTTCTGCAATAACTTTGAGTTCAACTTCGCCTGGCTTTTTAGGCAGGAAGTCTTTTAGACTAAACAATCCATACTGTTCAATCGCGGCTGCTTCTTCAGCACCTAACGAACGCTCACGACGAGCCCAGTTAGAAGTACTGTAGTCAGCATAACCACCTTTACTTGTTTTTGTGATCTTAAAGTCTAAACCACGGACATAGTCTGTTGGTGTTTCTTCGATCTCAGGATCCAACAGCGCATTCTTAACAATGTTAAAAATTTGGCTACCAATAATGAATCTACGGATTGGATTTTCTGGAGTTTTACCTTCTTCTTGAAGCTTGCTGTCAACAACAAAGCCTTGGAACAGGTATGACTTTTTCTTCCAGTACTTACGACCCATATCTTCCAAAGACTTATCCTTAAACCAAGGACGCACTTCAGTAAGAACTGGACAAGTTTCGCCCCACATTTCCATACAAGGAACTTGTACAGTAACGGGTTTGGAATTTGTTTCACCTTTAATGCCAGCGAATGGCAATTTGATCATTGCACGTTCGATCCAGAAAAAAGTGTTATTTGGATCGCCATCTGGAAGGAATCGTACTGTTGCACTAGTGCCTTCTTGAATGTTCCAATGGGGATAAATTGCGTTGTCTCCACCGCTTGCGCTGCCGGTGTTTTGTTGAGATGATGCTTGAAGTTTTGCGCGGATTTCTGCTAAAGTTGCCATAATGTTTTTCCTTAATAAATGTTTTATATTATGCCTCTTCTTTAAAGCCAACTGACTAAAAAGAAAAATGTGTGCATACGATTAAGTATACACACATCTATTTATCATCGCAACCTAAATGGTTACTGAAATAGGTTTATTTTGCCAAACCGGCTAATTTTAAAATAATATTAACGTCTTCATTTTTTAATCTGCCGTCAGTTTCTGCTGATTTTAACATTGCGGCACGATCCGAATAACTTCCACGTTTGACATCTTTGGCAGCGTCTTTTTCTCCCTGGGTAGGATTTTTAATATGTTTTAATGGATCAAACTTTTTGTCGTCAGTGGCTTCATTCTTTGGCTTATTGTAAGCATTTGGACGTTTCCCACCAGTTTCTTTTTCTAATCTCTGTAGCAATTCTTCGTCATCTGGGCCAACAATGGCCTTACCAACTGCTTTAGCACCAGCTTTAACTGCGCCGCCTACTTTTTTGGCAATATCTTTGATACCCTCTGCCGCGACCGAAGCCATGGCTAACTCGGCTACTGCATCTTCCATGTGTCGGAGTTCGCCTAGTGTGTCTCCGATAAAATCTTCGTCGTGTCTTAATAGATACTGAATAGTTTTTGCAGGCATATTCATAGCAATCATTGCATCATCCATTTTATTAATGATCTGTTTTTCATTTTGAGGATTATATCTCAACCCTTTATCGAATAAAAATTTTGCTACTTTATAAGATGTTCGGTCTTCTACAGCTTCTCCCAATTTGTCTTGGATTGCACTTCCGATATCGGCACCAGCCATTGCGCCACCTGGTGTTTTGGTTGCTATAGCTCCGGCAACTCCACCTAATGCCGCACCGGACATACCTTCATTTTCTTGTGGGTCTAAATAGTTGACCAATACTTCTGCCATTTTCATACCTTCATCTCCAAACTGTTTTTTTACAGCGGTTAATACACCGTGTTTTCCTTTAGGGAACGGTCCTAAATTTTCTTCTTTATGGTTTTTGTTATACATAGAATAAACCAATTCTGCAATAACCCTAGGAGATGCTACTTCTTTCATCTCTTCTTCATTGCTTTCATCAGTTGGTTCATATCCAAATTCTTGTGCCGCTTCCGGATCGCTTGCACTTAACCAAGATAACACTGTGTCTTTTACATCTGTTTCCGGATTGCCGCCTTGTTCAGGATCAGCCATTGTTTCAAGTTTTGCAAATAGTTCTTCATCGTGTATGCCGATGCCTTCTAGTGCTTCAATGGCGCTTACTCCGTCTACACCTAAAGGTAATCCTTTTTCTAACAGGTCATGTAGATCCCCAAGTTGATCCATGCCTAATTTGCCTTCTTCTACTCTATTTGCCCACTCTACAAAATCTCTAAAACTTGCATGTTCTTTAACATCGTCACATACACAATCATCTTTTGGACGATCACATACATCACACTGCTCGGCTTCATTGCCCTCGCTTACAACATCTTCTAAATCGATAGTATTTGCTTCTTGCATAATACTATGAATTAAAGGAAAATATTGTGCTAATTCTTCTTTAAAACTTGAAACTGTAAATTTATGTTTATAGTCTTCGAGAGTAGCCTGGTCCATAACTAGATCTGATCCAGCATTTGGAACAAAACTTTCTTTCCACTTTTCGTAGTAGTTTTGTCCGCCTAATCCTTCTACTTGTCTACGGAGAGATTCTAATTTTGTATTAGCTCTGTTTGTAATTTCATTAACTGATTGATTTAGATTATCATGACTTACTTTGCGTTTGAATTCTGAAAGCTGACTGATCTGCTCACTCATTCTTATAATAGCATTGCCAAACTCATCATATGGGCGCCCACCGTTGGCAACATGCCGTTGCATTGCCTTTGCTCCTGCTACATGAATAAAAGGATATTTGAAACGTTCGCCTTCAGAATTTTCAATAAACAATGCTTTAATATTATTTCGTCGACTTCTAGCACCTGCTTGTTCATTTTCGATGCTATTTTTATGTCGAACAACAAGGGTAGTTTTTTCTAAAACTCGTCTACTTGTCTTTTTAGTTCCTTCAAATTTAATCGATTCATTCATATCCATATTTCCTATACTAGATGATGCCAAGTGTTGAAAATCATCTTTGTCGAGATTTTTCTTGGTAATATCTCGTGTGTCAAATCGTAAAAGTCTACGTTTAGCAAACATTCTCATTTCTCTTAAGAAGTCATACCAAATATCTTTTGTAAAATCGTCAGCATCTTCTAAAATATTTTGACTGTAAAATACTTTTAAACAACCGATTTCATTAATGCTTATACTAACTCTGCCTAAATTTTTATCTTCAACTACAAAATCAAAATCAAAAAAGTGTGCTTCTTTAGGGTTGGAAGTAACTTCTCCTTGAGGATCGCCCATTTCAAGATTTCTAAAACGGCTACGAATTTTGTCAAAAACGTCCTGGCTGATGATGTGAGTATTCATAGTGTTATTTATTAAAAACTATTAATGTAGATTGGCAAGGGCATATCGTATTCTTCTAGGCCGCTATGATCTCGCATTTTATCATAGATATGCGGATCCCAGTCTTGTAGCATCATAATCATGCGAATTGCTAGTAATAATGCAGAAACCATATCGTCGTGTTGCCCAGTTTTTGCTTTAAATGTTATTCCGTTTGCAATAAATGTTTTAAGTTCACTTATTAACGGTTTGCTATTAATTTCTATTTTTTTAGTTTCTACAAGTTGTTTTAACTTGGCGCAGGCGGACAATTTAGCAGAGTGTGTTGTATTAAATCCTTTGCGGAATCTACGAACATGCCCTTTCTTTATTGGCTCGCTTAAAAATAACCCAGGGATTGTTTCTTCTCCTAATTCGTTAATTGAAACTAGGGCACTTTCACCGACGGTGTTATTTTCAACACTATAATATAAAGAAGTATTAAGCCCGTCGGCGACAAATTGTTCGTCTATATGTTTACATAAATCTCTTAAAATTCTTGCCTGTGCCTGTACAGGAGTTGAATTATGTTGCCACTCACAGACTTGTATCATACTAGGCAATTCTATAATTTCAATAGCAGCCGGGTCACCCCCTGTACCTAAACTGGGATCTAGTGCAACAATATAGGTACAGGATGTATCAATTTTTTTATACCAACGGGCTTGCCCCATTTTCATTTTTGGTTCAATTCCTTCTAAATTTGCAAGGCTAATAGAGTTAATTAATGTTTCGTCAAAAATTAAGAACTTACATTCGTGTTCTCGTTCAAACCGTTCAATGCCCAACTGAGACTTCATCTCGTTAGCCCATACTTCATCGCGGTCTGGGTGCTCGCTCCAGATTGCCATGTAAGGATAAAACCCGTTACGGCCTAGTTCTGTTTGATTACCGTATTCATCAAATCGTTTACTAGCTTCACTCCAAATTAACGCAAATTGGTCTTCGTCACTGTTAGGTGTGCTTGTAATAATTGCCTTACCGCCTGTGGATAATGTAGGGGCAATAGAAGTCCAAAATTCTGTAGCAATGTTAGGCTCAACATAGGCAAACTCGTCGCAGTATAATAAAGATACAGACATACCTCGACCGGTTGTTTCTGTAGTTGTCTGCGCCATAATACGAGAACCGTTATCAAATTCAATACTTTGCTTGTTGTAACTTGTAACTCCACATCGTATACTATCAGGGCAAAGTTCGTAAGCATAACGTAAACGTTGCATAATTTCCTGTGCGCCTGTATATTTGTGGGCGGCAATAAGAATTGTGCTGTTAGGAACAAACATAGCATACCACAACAAATAGCCTACCGCAGTGGTAGTTTTACCCATTTGTCGTCCTAACATGTTTACACTAAAACGATGAGTGTGATAACTGTCTAATAAATTTTCTTGATAGCTAAACGGATCGTATTGTATTTTACCTTGGGTTGGATGTTGTATATAAAAGAAGTTTCTTATAAAGTAATCTGGTCCAGTATCAAAATCTTGACATTTAAGAAGATGTGCAATATCATCCTCAGTCCACTTTTGTGTCTGATGTGCTCTTTTAACAAGGTTGCCTTCTAATGATTTTTGTGCCATATTATTATTTACAGAAAAAAATAGCCCCCGAAGGGGCTATTTGGTAATTTAAGAATTACTTCTTTTTAGATTTAGCCTTTGCGCTAGCTTTCATGCGGGCGATTTTTACATCTTCCCAGTCATTCTTGCCATCTTTGTTTTGATCTACTTTGCTGCCTTCAGTCATAAACTGTTGATAATCATTAAACAATTTTTGAGTCATTGTATCTTCAGCAAAACCTTTTGGCATAGTACCATCCATTCTGTCACCCACGTTAGCATCATTTGGTTGATATGCCATTTTGTTCGAATCAAAATCTGGGATATTGTTAGGATCGTTTGGAGCATTGTCAAGACCACCGCCGATCATATCCATCAATCTACGCATGTCTTCTTTTGCATCAGGTACTAACACTTGATCGCCTTCAGTTGCTTCTTGTCCTGCTTCAACACCTGCGGCAATTTCTTCGGGATCGCCACCAGACAAGGCTGCGGCAGCTAAACCACCACCCACGCCTGCAATATCAACGGGAGGCTCTTCACCTAGACTTTCTTCTTCTGGGTCTGTGATACTATCACCGGCTGCACCGCCAACTGCCGCACCTAAAGGACCACCTAACGCGGCACCAATGCCAGCACCTGCCATAGTACCTAACATGCCTTCATCTTCTGGACCATCCATATCTGGTGGAGCATTGTCGCCCGGGCCTCTTGGCTCATTCATGACGTCAATCATTCTTTTCATTTCGTCATTACCGTTACCGCGAGACGCTAATGCATCCCCTGTATCAGGTGCACCTGGTTCTAAAGGCATATCTTGAGAACCAACTGGCTTAACACCTGCTAGATTCATAATTTGTGTCAACATACTAGCAACTTCGTCGCCACTGGATGCTGATGCATTAATACTAAAACTTGCCGGAATAGTAGGAGCACTTGGCATCATATTTTCCATACTAGGCATCATACCACATTCTTCTAACGTATTTTTAACACCAGAAAGATAACG